>VFQP010000523.1_pt1:2500-71748 | contig 71748 bp, 63 predicted proteins | sample 3512351 | NCBI WGS metagenome assembly VFQP01 (sample SAMN10412372, study PRJNA504923) | tailings metagenome | isolation source: Relicate 1 Philex TSF1 revegetated site | place: Philippines: Tuba, Benguet | collected 2017-08-29
AAATAGTATCATTCAATTTACAAAGATAACTTGGAATTGTTACAGGGTGATTGTTAATTACTACATGACCATGACTAATTAATTGACGGGCTGCAGCAATAGTTGGAGCAAACCCTAATCGAAAAACAATATTATCTAAGCGCATTTCGAGAAGTTGCAATAAAATTTCACCCGTGGATCCTTTTCTTCTCCGAGCTTCTCGAACATAACTAATCAACTGACGTTCACTAATACCATAGTTAAAGCGTAATTTTTGTTTTTCTTTTAATCGTACGGCATACTGTGACTCTTTCGATTTTTGATTTCCACCCCCTCTTTTCTTTGGACCGTGCTGTCCAGGAGGGAAATCTCTTGTACACGATTTTTGTGTTAATCCCGGTAATTCACCTAAACGACGAATAATACGTAATTTCGGACCTCTATATCGAGCCATAAAAAAATTAAATTAAATAATTATATAACAATTCTATCTTTACCAAAATTTTTAATTTAAACCAAAAAATTTTCACTGTCAGTTTTTTTCCCAATTTTGATCACCAAAATTGGGACCACCTAAAGTAATTTTTTGGTCCAAGTTTTAGAAAATTATAGAAAAAAATACGTTGTATGTTTTAGATTTTCAACTTATATTTTTAATTTTGGTATTTGATCTCCATATGACAAAAAGGATCTTTTTGTCATAGCTTAATTTATAAAAAATTAAGAGAAAGAATTTCAAAATTTTCTTCTAGAAAAAAGAAATGTCATGAAAGAAAAAATTTCAATTTTTTCTTTAGCCCATACGCCTCTTTTCTAGAAGAAAAAAATTTAACAAAAGTTCCTCTACTAAATTGACACAATTTCGTAGTTCTTACACGTCACTTTCAAATTAAGATTAACTCAAATGAAAAAAACATTAGTGGAACTTTAGTTGGTCCCAATTTTGGTGAGCAAAATTGGGAAAAAACTAAAATAAAAATTAGACTGTAAGTTGTTTTACAACTTGATAGCGAGCTCGCGCGCGCTTAAAAACAAAAGTTGCTTCAACACGTTGTTTTTCACCTTGAGCTTCTTCTAAACGTGCTTTCGCTTCTTCAAAGGCTCTTTCTGCTTCATCAACTGGAATAGTTTGAGCAGATTCCGCTTCATTCACTAAAATTGTTACCTGGTTTTGTTTTACTAATGCAAAACCACCCATAAGGGCTACAGGAATCCAATTACCATTAGATCGAATTAAAGTGACACCTATGTCTAATGCAGTAATTAAGGGCGCATGATTTGTCAAAACACCCATTTGGCCCGTATTAGTTGGAAGAATAATTTCATCTGCCTGATCATTCCAAAAGATTCGATCAGGAGTCATGATACAAACTTGCAATGTCATAGTTTTGGTTTGGATAAATATTGATTTCTTCAAGAAACTTCTAGAGTCCAACTCCACTGAGTTGATTTAAGTAGTAAAAATTACCACCTCAGTGCAGCACGACAGAAAATATTTTGTTAATTGTTGTTTCTTGTGACAACCATAAGTTAAGTCATCAGATTTGTCATTTGTTACTTTTTTTCAGGTACATTCTAAAATTGGTCAAAAGCCTTTTGGTCCCTTTCCCAAATTTGTAAACAAATTTGGGAAAGGGAAGAAAAAATTGAATTTTTTGGCAAAGGCACCAAATGAGGTTTTTTAAAACTTAAAAACCAAGAAACTAGAACAAGTACCCATAACAAATACTCGCACCGAGCCCCTTCCCGAATTCCACGGGAATTCGGGACAAGAGTAAATTTCGGATGTGAGGGGCAAATAGTGAAAGACCATACTCTTGTTTACTTCCTTAAAGAAAAGTAGGTAAAGTCTCACCAAAAATGGAGATTTATTAAAAAAGTAGACTTAACAAGACAATTAACAAAAACTACGAAAGAGTCGCTGCTTTTGATACTGCCTCGTCAATATTACCAACTAAATAAAATGCTTGTTCAGGAAGATCATCAAGTTCACCAGATAAAATTAGGTTAAACCCTTGAATTGTTTCAGCTAAACTTACATATTTTCCAGGTGAGCCTGTGAAAACTTCAGCAACAAAGAATGGTTGTGATAAGAAACGTTCAATTTTACGAGCTCGTGCTACAATTAAACGGTCTTCTTCAGACAATTCGTCTAAACCAAGAATTGCAATAATATCTTGTAATTCTTTATAACGTTGTAATGTTTGTTTTACATTTTGAGCACATTGGTAGTGTTGATCACCAACGATCCAAGGTTGTAACATTGTTGAAGTTGAATCTAATGGATCTACAGCTGGATAAATTCCTTTAGAAGCTAAACCGCGAGAAAGTACTGTCGTTGCATCTAAATGAGCAAATGTTGTAGCAGGTGCAGGGTCAGTTAAGTCATCGGCAGGTACGTAGACAGCTTGGATTGAAGTAATACTTCCATCTTTTGTAGATGTAATACGTTCTTGTAAGCCACCCATTTCTGTAGCAAGAGTAGGTTGATATCCTACAGCAGAAGGCATACGACCTAAAAGAGCAGATACTTCCGAACCAGCTTGAACAAAACGGAAAATGTTATCAATAAATAGAAGAACGTCTTGCTTATTAACATCACGGAAATATTCCGCCATAGTTAATGCAGTTAAACCAACACGCATACGCGCTCCTGGCGGTTCATTCATTTGACCGTATACAAGTGCTACTTTTGATTCGCTAATGTTTGATTCATTAATAACACCAGATTCCTTCATTTCCATATAGAGGTCATTTCCTTCACGTGTACGTTCACCAACGCCACCGAATACTGAAACACCACCATGTGCTTTTGCAATGTTATTGATTAATTCCATGATAAGGACAGTTTTACCTACACCAGCACCGCCGAATAAACCAATTTTTCCACCTCGACGATAAGGAGCTAATAAGTCAACAACTTTAATCCCTGTTTCAAAAATTGAGAGTTTAGTGTCTAAGTCCACAAAAGCAGGTGCCGAACGGTGAATAGGAAGTTGATCTTTGTTATTTACCGGACCAAGATTATCTACTGGTTCTCCAAGAACGTTAAAAATACGACCTAATGTAGCTTGACCAACAGGAACACTTAACGGTTTTCCGCTGTCAACAACTTCCATACCACGCATTAAACCGTCAGTAGCACTCATTGCTACCGCACGCACGCAATGATCACCTAATAATTGTTGAACTTCACACGTTACAGAAATTTCTTGCCCAGCTTCGTTTTTACCACGAACAGTTAATGCGTTATAAATATTTGGCATTTTTCCTGGTGGAAATGATACATCTAAAACTGGACCAATAATTTGGGTAATACGACCAATACTTTTTGTTTCTGTAGAAACGCTCATATTTTGTATACTTTTTTCTATTAATCTTTTTGTTTTGTCTTTTTATTCACCAACTACCTGTCTTTAGCACTCTGAAACTAATAAAAGCTCAGTATTGACAAAGAAACCTCCTGCCTTTTCCTAAATTTATCAAAGAGTCCCGTTCCCAAAAAATTTCATTTTTTGGGATTAACAGTGTTGGTCCCGTTTTTGTGAACAAAAACGGGAAGGGAAAGCTTTTGCAAAAAATTGGTAGAAGAACCAATTTTTTGCATCACCAAATGAAAATTTAAAAGTTTAGCAGACGGAATGTTGATTTGACCAAAACTAAACAAAATAAACGTTAAGTTTGTATTTACTAACGAGTCTTTTATCCGTAATGCCTTTCTCAATTTTGTGGAACAAAATTGAAACGATGAAAAATGACTAAAACAATATTTTTTTTAGCAAAAAACTCTAAAAAATTTCCCACAAAGTTAACTCTCAAATTACACTTACTTGAAGCGATAAAAAAAATGAAATTGGTCTCGTTGTTGTTAACAACAACGAGAAGCACCAGGATTCTTAAAAACTGGTAGTATCCAAACTCCTTCTGACAAAAGTTCTGAAAAAATTTTGTGCGAAGCATTGACTTTTGGGAAAAACGAAGAGGCAATATTTTTGAGAAAAAACAGTGACTTTCTGTGTTCAAATTATACGAATTTTCTAAAGAAGAAGACTTCTTCTCTTTATAAGAAAAAATATCACTGGAGAGAACTTGGTGGTTGGTCTCGTTTGTGTGAACAAAAACGAGAAAGGACTCCATATTTTTTCTTTAAGTAAATATAGTGTAGCACGAAAACAAAATCCACTCAAGGCCCAAACTGAGAAATAATAAAATTCTTTCAAATTTTTTGAAAAACTGGCATAAAAGAAAAACTCCCAAATGGAATTTTTTTTAGCTCTCGTTAATAGAACTGTCAAATCACATAGAGAATAAAAAGCACTTTTTTTCAAAAAACCGTAAACTGACTCGAGGATGACGGGATTCGAACCCGCGACTTCCGCCGTGACAGGGCGGTGCTCTGAACCGCTGAACTACATCCCCTTGGTTTTATCTGTGTAAATTATATCAAAAAAAGTACACAATGTCTAATTCGCTGCATTTTAAGTTCAAAAAACACCTAATTAAGATAGTAAAAAATTGGGTCTAGTTTTCTTAAACTGAATTCAATCAGAACAGTACAGATAGATGTTGTTTGTTTCATTTTAAAACAATTAATGACAAAAATGAAATTTTTAGCATCACCAACTCTTTGAATTTTTTAGAAACAAAGCGGGTAACGCGAGTCGAACGCGCGACATGCACCTTGGCAAGGTGCCGCTCTACCACTGAGCTATACCCGCAAATATTTTTTTTAAAGGCAAAAAATTTAATAAAAAATCTATGGTGCCTGCTACTAGACTCGAACTAGTGACACTCCGCGTATGAGACGGATGCTCTAACCAACTGAGCTAAGCAGGCTTTGGTTTTTTTAACTCTTTTGTTTTGAACCTTTTTCTTTAAACAAAGTTTTGTAAAGGAATAAAAATTTTTATAAAAACTTTTGCTAGAACAGATTTTAACGTTTTTAATAGAAAAAAACAAAAAGTTATGTTACTGTGCTTAGGTGCTGTGCAGTTCTACACAGTAACATGAATTTTTCACTATCTACTGGATAGTTTTTTGTAAGAACTTGGTAGTCTCGGTTTTGTATTCAAAACCGAGAAGACTAAAACGATTAAAAAAATTACTCCTAGAATTTTTATTTAGAACTTGCTAAAAATTCTTCAGTGTATTCTTTAATACCTTCTTTTAAAAGAGTTTGAGCTTCATCGTTTAAAGCATTTGTAGAACGAATAATTTCACCATATTTTGGTTTATTTGTTGCAAGATATTGGCGTAAACCAACTAAAAATGAACGAACTCGATCAGCTGGAAGAACATCTAAATAGCCGTTTGTACCAGCATAAATACTTGCAATTTGATCTTCTAAAGATAGAGGGGATGATTGTGCTTGTTTTAATAGCTCACGTAATCGTTGACCTCGTGCTAATTGATTTTGTGTTGCTTGGTCTAAATCTGAAGCAAATTGAGAAAAAGCTTCTAATTCCGCGAATTGAGCTAATTCTAATTTAAGTTTACCAGCAACCTGTTTCATAGCTTTTGGTTGTGCAGCAGAACCAACTCGAGATACTGAGATCCCTACGTTGATTGCAGGTCGAATACCAGCATTGAAAATATCCGCAGATAAGAAAATTTGTCCGTCTGTAATTGAAATTACGTTTGTTGGAATGTAAGCAGAAACGTCACCTTCTTGAGTTTCTACAACAGGTAATGCTGTCATACTTCCACTACCTAATTTATCATTTAATTTGGCAGCACGTTCTAAAAGACGTGAATGTAAATAGAATACATCGCCAGGATATGCCTCACGGCCTGGTGGACGACGTAATAATAAAGACATTTCACGGTATGCTTGAGCTTGTTTTGTTAAATCGTCATAAATTACAAGCGTATGACGGCCAGTATACATAAAGTATTCAGCCAAAGCAGCCCCTGTGTATGGAGATAAATATTGTAAAGTTGCAGGAGAATCCGCTGTTGCTGCAACAATAATTGTATAATCCATTGCACCACGTTCTTGTAACGTGTTTACTACTTGTGCAATAGAAGATGCTTTTTGACCAATAGCTACATAAACACAGATAACATCTTTACCTTTTTGGTTAAGAATTGTATCTACAGCAATTGCTGTTTTTCCTGTTTGACGGTCACCGATAATAAGCTCACGTTGGCCACGACCAATAGGAATCATTGCATCAATAGCAACAATACCTGTTTGTAATGGCTCATGTACTGAACGACGTGAAATGATCCCAGGAGCCGGTGATTCAATAAGTCGACTTTCTTTTGTCGCAATTTCACCTTTTCCATCAATGGGACGTGCAAGAGCGTTTACTACACGCCCTAAATAAGCATCACCTACTGGAATTTGAGCGATTTTGCCTGTTGCACGTACAGAACTCCCTTCTTGAACAGAAGTGCCTTCGCCCATAAGTACAGCACCAACGTTTTTTGCTTCAAGGTTTAAAGCAATTCCTACTGTACCATCTTCAAACTCAACAAGTTCACCAGCCATAACTTTATCTAGACCGTAAATACGTGCAATACCGTCTCCAACTTGGAAGACTGTTCCCACATTTACAGCTTTGACTTCTTGTTGATACTGCTCAATTTGTTGTTTGATAATACTACTAATTTCATCAGGTCTAATTTTTACCATGGTATGCTGAACCGCCTCCTCCTAGTGACAAAAGCTAGAGCCAACCACTTAGTTTTGGTTAAAAAAATTTAAGTATTTTCTTTCAGTTCCTTTTCCCAAAAAATGAAATTTTTTGGGACCGACTGCCTATTTGGGAATTTGTTAATCACCAAAGTAGCGACCATTTGAAAAAATTGAAAAAACTTAGTTTTTTAATAATCCGATCACTTGTTTGAGTTCTAGTTTGTCATAAATGTTGTATTAACTGGCTTTATAATTCGTAAATAGTACAATTTGAAAATTATTCACTGCACTATGAATTGAAGAAGTTAATCGTTGATTAAGTTTTTCACGAACTTGTTGCAATGCCAATTTTACTAATTTTTGAGCAAGTTCATTTTGAGCTTTTTGTTGCTCGAACTTTAAGGTTTCTTGTTGAAGAGTACCTAGACGTTTAATATCTTCTTGTGTTTGTCGAACAAACTGTTTTTTCTCTTGTTCAATTGTAACACTTGCCTGTTCACGAATTTTTTGTGCTTTTGCTTGAGCTTGTTCTAATTCAAGCTGTGCTTGACGTAAACGATCTTGAGCTTCTGTAGCACGCTGATCAGCTTCGCGAAAATTGGCCAAGATAGTTTGTTTTCGATTTTCAAGAAGACCTCGTAAAGCATCGCCAACATATGTCAGGACGATAGCCAGCACCACGGCTAAATTTAGCACATTGGTTTCTAAAATATTTGTATTAAAGCCAAAATGCCCTGCCAAGAATAAAGAAGTGCTGAAAAACATAAAATCTCCTTAATATTATGACTTCTAACCTACTAATACATAGTTGATTAGACGCTCCCATTACCAAAAATAGAGTTTTTGGATCGACAGACTGTACCAAAAAGAACCTTTTTAGTCCCAATCGGAACCAAAAACAAATTTTTTGGTAGAGTTTTTGTCACCAAGCCTTTGTCCCCCCCTTAAATATTCTCTAAGCAAATTGATTGGATCCCTTCTCGTTTTTGTTTACAAAAACGGGAAGGGAAGGGGACAAAGAAATTGGAGAATTTACAAAAAAAACTCCCTGAAACTTTTTCTTTTCTTTCCCAATTTTGGCGATCAAAAATGGGACCAACTAAGTTTTTTAATAACTTTCACCTATTCGAGAAAAGGAATTGGTTAGTAATTTAAAACTAAAAGCTTGGGAAGAAGAAAATTACTAGTTAAACATTCAAAGTATGCTTTCCCAATTTTGATCACCAAAATTGGGACCAAAGAACTGTCAATTTTGCTTTAGACTTTGATTATTTTCTCAGAGAGTTTGGGATTGAGAAGGTTGAAAAATTAAGAAGCAAATGGGTTTGCGAATAAAAGAGCTAATGCAACAACAAGGCCATAAATAGTTAAAGATTCCATAAATGCGAAACTTAATAAAAGAGCACCACGGATTTTACCTTCTGCTTCTGGTTGACGAGCAATACCTTCTACTGCATAACCAGCAGCAGTTCCTTGTCCCATACCAGGTCCAATAGCAGCAAGACCTACAGCAAGACCAGCAGCAACAACACTTGCAGCAGCGATAAGTGGATTCATAATTCTTTAACCTCCAGTGGATTTTGTATGTAAAAGTTACTATTGAATGTTCTTGACAAAAAAATTTCGTCAGACTCCTTTTTGATTAAAGCCGTTCGATCAATTAAAAAAATTTTCACATTACTTTATGAAAAAAAGATTATTGTCGTTCTTGAAAACCAACTTCGTGGTTTTCAAGTGTACCAGCTACTTTTTTAGCAAAGTAGATCAAAATGGACTTTGGCTTTTCATGGTAAACGTAACGAGCTCAGGATTTTATTAGATAAAAATACTTTTTATCCTAAGGAATCCTGGTGTCAGTTCAATGATAGTGTTTGTCCCACAAGATTTCAAGTGGTTTTCAACTGAACCTTTTGAGCGTATTGTATCAAGTTTTTTTACTAGAAAACAAGAAGGAACGAACTTTTTGCGAAAGTAAAAAAACAGAACAAAGTTCGTCCCGGTTTTGCTTCTCGGTTTTGTGTACAAAACCGAGACCTTCCCGGTTTTGTGTACAAAACCGGGACCACCGGGAAGAAACAAATCTTCTTAAATATTAAGATGTTAATGATGATCTTCGACAGATTCTCCAATATAAGCACCAGCTAAAGTTGCAAAAACAAGAGCTTGAATAGCACTTGTAAACAAACCTAAAAGCATAATTGGAATAGGAATAACTAAAGGTACTAAAGTAATTAATACACCCACAACTAATTCATCGGCTAAAATATTACCGAAAAGTCGGAAACTTAAAGATAACGGTTTTGTAAAATCTTCAAGAATATTAATTGGTAATAGGAAAGCAGCAGGTGAAATATAGCGTTTAAAATAGCCTAATCCTTTTTTGCTGATCCCAGCGTAGAAATAAGCAATTGATGTTAAAAGAGCTAAAGCTACAGTTGTATTAATGTCATTTGTAGGAGCAGCTAACTCACCGTTTGGTAATTCTAAAATACGCCAAGGTAAAAGAGCACCTGACCAGTTAGAAACAAAAATAAAGAGGAAAATTGTGCCTAAAAAAGGAACCCATTTTAAATATTCTTCTTCGCCAATTTGAGTTTTTGCTAAATCGCGAATAAATTCAGTTACGTATTCTGTTAAATTTTGAAGCCCTTCTGGTGCTGCTGGTGTTGCACCGCCTGAAACGGGTTGCAGTTTTTGAGTACCAAGGATACAAATAATCCCAATAAGCCCTAATACAATCCAAGATGTAATTAATACTTGGCCATGCACTGAATAGCCACCAAGTTGCCAATACCAATGTTGACCTACAGAAACTTCTGCGACATCAAACAACATGTTTATCATATAATGTACCCCATACTATAGTCTTAAACAAAGTCGAGTTCAAACACAGATTCAATTTATTTTTTTCAGAAAAAAAGGTAGCCCTACCTTTCCTTCATTTTTTAAAAAGGAATCAGGTGAGCTTTCTATACTGTGGATTAGACTTTTTTTATCTCCGGATTTCGTTTTTTCCCTACTGTGGAAACTCGTCGACGGACGGCTTGTTTTGGTTTTTGTTTTGTTTTCTTAGCTGCTTGACGTTCACGATATTGAATCTGACCCGATGTGATTGCTTGCTCAAACCAACCTAACACTAACCGAAGTGCGGAAACTGAATCATCATTTGCTGGAAGAAACCAATCTGCTAAACTTGGATCGCAATTACTATCAAGAAGAGTTACAGTAGGAATTCCTAATTGACGGCATTCTTTGACTGCATGGATTTCTTCTGTTTGGCCAATAATAATAACAACCCCAGGTAATCGAGACATATTTTCCACACCAGATAAATATTTCTCTAAACGTTCTTTTTCACGTCTTTTACGAGCAACTTCTTGTTTTTTCAAAAGATTCCAGTCACCACGTTCCTCTGCTTGTCGATATTCCTGAAGTTTGCGAAGTGATTTTTGAATTGTTCGCCAATTGGTTAACATTCCTCCAAGCCAACGTTGATTGACGTAATAACTATCACAAGCTAATGCTGTTTTTGCTACTAATGGAGCAGCTTGTTGTTTTGTACCAACAAATAAGAAAGTCTTACCTTGAGCAGCATTTTCTTCAAGAAAATTGAGAACTTTATGTAAGAGATAGTATGTTTGTACTAAATCTAAAATATGACGACCATTTCGTTCTCCATAAATGTAAGGAGCCATACGGGGATTCCATTCTCGAGTGGAATGTCCAAAATGCATCCCACTTTGAATCATATCTTCTAATTTTACTCGTTGAAGCATTTTACGTTTTTTTTAATTTCTATGACAAAATTAGTTAAATTTATTAAAATAAAAAACTCTTTGTCATCATTTCTATCAATCATCTTTAAATAAAAAACAAAAAAGCCTGTTCCCAAAAAGAGAGAAAATTTTTCAAATTTCTTTTCTTTCCCTTTCCCAAAAACGCAGTTTTTGGGACCTTTGGTAATTTTGCCACTAATTAACTAACAAAAATGGAACCAAACAACCAAAATTCTTACTAGTTTTGAGAAAAATCTTGTCCGAAAAACAGAGTTGTACAGCAAAATCACCTAAACGAGTTTATTAATCTGCTCTTGACGTTTTTGAAACCAGATTGAAACTGATGCTAAAAATTTCATTTTTAGCATCGAGAACTTTTCTTTTTTCTTTTTCATTACTCATTATGACGAAAAAACCGCCTCTTTACAAGAGAGGAAAAAAGAGGAAAAATACCTATAGCCTGCTATCGGAGTCGAACCGATAACCTTCGGTTTACAAGACCGATACTCTGCCGATTGAGTTAAGCAGGCTTTTTTGTTTCGATAGACTTATCTTAACTCGAAGTTATCAAAAAAGTCAACTCGTTTAACCTAAAAAAGAAAACTTTTTAAACAAAATGACATTTTTTTAATAGGCTAAAGAAAAAAGTTAAAAAAAGGAAAACCAGTCTGAAAAAAGTATTATTAGGTTTTTTTTACTAGTTATTTACAAAACAATTTAGAATTTTGTTTTCTGTATGATATACTAATAACTGATAGTAGCCTATAAAGCTTTAAATCCATTTTTAAAATTAAGTATGTTAACACTTAAAATTTTTGTTTATACTGTAGTAACATTTTTCGTTTCACTTTTTATTTTTGGTTTTCTTTCTAACGATCCAGGCCGTAATCCAGGTCAAAAAGAACTCGACTAATTATTCAAACTCTCTATTTTTTTACTCTTTTTTATAAAAACGCACCTGTTGATGTTCCGACATTCACAAAATATCGGAACGTCAAATCAAATTTGGAAAACAAAAAAATCATTGTCTTTCTTGAAAACCACCAAAGGGGTTTTCAAGGGATTTCAATGATTTTCATAAAAAAATTTTTACTTCTTAAAGAGAAATTCGAGACTCGTAGTTCATTCGTGGGTAAGAATTCGAAAATTCTTCTTAACCTCACTGTCTTTCTTGAAAACCACCAAAGGGGTTTTCATGGATGAACAAAAATTAAGTTTTTGTTCCCAATTTATTTTTACGGAGACTTGCTTTTATGCCACGCTCGCAAAGAAACGATAATTTTATTGATAAAACGTTTACAGTTATTGCAGACATTTTATTAAAAATTTTACCGACATCAAATAAAGAAAAACAGGCATTTAGTTATTATCGAGATGGAATGTCCGCTCAATCAGAAGGTGAATATGCGGAAGCATTACAAAACTACTATGAAGCTTTGCGTCTTGAAACAGATGCGTATGATCGTAGTTATATTTTATATAATATTGGGTTAATTCATACAAGTAATGGTGATCATGCACGAGCATTAGATTATTATTACCAAGCTCTAGAACGAAATCCATCTTTACCGCAAGCATTAAATAATATTGCAGTAATTTATCATTATCGAGGTGAACAAGCCTTAGAAAGTAGTCAAACAGAAATTTCAAAACTTTTGTTTGATAAAGCCGCAGATTATTGGCGCGAAGCGATTAGGCTTGCTCCAACAAATTATATTGAAGCACAAAATTGGCTTAAAATGACTGGACGATTTTAAATTACGATTTAGCTTTTTTAAGAATCTTCAGTTCACAAAAAAATGTCAAAAAAATCAAATAGAATTCATTTTTCAAAATTTTTATATGCCTTTCCAAAATTTTAAAATTTAATAATACATTATATTAAAAAGTTTTGATTAACTAAAAAACTTGTGTTTCGATTCTAAAGCCTTCCTCAATTTTGTTGCATAAAATATAGACCAGAAAACATGAAATTTTGTCTTGGTCTAAAAATTAGTAAATCTTGGAAAGACAAAATCGTTCGCCGTTCGAATTTACTGAGAAGAACACTTTCTGGTTTCAGGCTTGTAACTCAGTGGATTTAGAGTCCGTGTTTCCGACACACGGTGTCGTGGGTTCGAACCCCACCAAGCCTAATCACAAAAAATTTTTTCTTAGAATGTAGTCTATTTGGTCCCGGTTTTGCTTCTCGGTGGTCCCTTTTCCCAAATTTGTTTACAAATTTGGGAAAGGGAAGAGATCACAAAACCGGGAAAAAAAACCACAATTTTTTAGTATAGGAAGAGTTTTGAGACTTTTTTTCCTAGTTAGGAGAAGCAAAATTCTGTTTAGTTTGACAAGTTACACTTTTTAAGTTCCCAAATTTATTAAATAAATTTGGGAACAAACCGTTGATCTACTTATCGGAGAGAGAGGGATTCGAACCCTCGGTATGGGGTTGCCATACGACGCATTAGCAATGCGTTACCTTCGGCCTCTCGGTCATCTCTCCAATTTTGCCTAGGCGTTAGGGAAATTTTAACTAAAAAAAAAAAAAAAAGCAATCTTGTCCCGAATTGCTGTGCAATTCGGGAAGGACAAAAAGCTTGTTTTTATCACCTCGTGCAGTTACAAAACTGAAAATTTCCTTTTTTTATACTAATTTAACGTTTTTAAATAAAAAAGATTTTCCAGTTTGGGTCAACGGGGAGGATAAAAAACGGGAAGAATCTTAGTATATTGTAGACACCGAACGGGTTTTTCCCCGTTCGGTGTTAGAACGACAGGTACCAAAAATTTTCTTTTTGGTATAGGTTTTAAAAAAACCTGCTGAAAAAGAAAGAAAATTAATCTAAAGGACGCATTGATAATGCTGGTTCATTATCACGATCGATACCTTTCTCAAAACCTGCGGCTGCCGCACGTGCACGACCTGCGTGCCATAAATGGCCAACAAAGAAGAAGAAGCCTAAACAGAAATGAGATGTTGCTAACCAACTACGTGGAGAAACAAAGTTTACTGCGTTAATTTCAGTTGCTACACCACCTACAGAGTTAAGTGAACCTAATGGAGCATGTGTCATGTATTCAGCTGCACGACGTTCTTGCCATGGTTGAATATCATTTTTTAATTTATTTAAATCTAAACCATTAGGACCACGAAGAGGCTCTAACCATGGACCACGGAAATCCCAGAAACGCATAGTTTCACCACCAAAAATGATTTCACCAGTTGGTGAACGCATTAAATACTTACCTAGACCTGTTGGACCTTGTGCAGAAGCAACATTAGCACCTAAACGTTGATCTCGTACTAAGAAAGTAAATGTTTGAGACTGTGACGCTTCAGGACCTGTTGGACCATAAAATTCACTAGGATATGCTGTTGTATTAAACCAAGCCATACAACAAGCCGTAAAGCCCATAAGAGAAATTGCGCCAAGACTGTATGAAAGATAAGCTTCCCCTGACCAAACAAAAGCACGACGAGCCCAAGCCCATGGTTTTGTTAAAATATGCCAAATTCCACCAAAAATACATAAAGTCCCAATCCAAATATGACCACCGATAACATCTTCCATGTTATCAACACTCACAATCCAACCATCACCACCAAAAGGTGATTTTAAGATGTAACCAAAAATTACACCAGGACTTACAGTAGGATTTGTGATAATACGAACGTCACCACCACCTGGTGCCCACGTATCATAAATCCCACCAAAGTACATAGCTTTCCAAACTAAAAGCCACGCACCTAATCCTAAAACAATAAGGTGAATACCTAAAATTGTAGTCATCTTATTTTTATCTTTCCATACATAACCAAAGAATGGAAAAGATTCTTCTAAAGTTTCAGGACCAACTAATGAGTGATAAACACCACCAAAGCCTAAAACAGCAGATGAGATTAAATGAAGAACACCACTTACAAAGTAAGGATATGTATCAACAACTTCACCACCTGGACCAACACCATAACCTAAAGTTGCAAGGTGTGGTAATAAGATAAGACCTTGTTCATACATTGGTTTTTCAGGAACAAAGTGCGCAACTTCAAATAAGTTCATTGCACCAGCCCAAAAAACAATTAAACCAGCGTGTGCGACGTGCGCACCTAATAATTTACCTGAAAGGTTAATTAATCGAGCATTTCCAGCCCACCAAGCAAAACCTGTGGACTCTTGATCACGCCCACCAACTACTAAAGAACCATTAAAGAGCGTTTCCACGTGGTAAAACCTCCTCAGGGAATACAAGTTTTTCATGAGGCTGATCTTGAGCAGCCATCCAAGCACGAATACCTTCGTTTAAAAGAATATTTTTTGTATAGAAAGTTTCAAACTCAGGGTCTTCCGCAGCGCGAATTTCTTGTGAAACGAAATCATACGCACGTAAGTTTAAAGCTAAACCTACTACACCAATTGCACTCATCCAAAGACCAGTTACTGGAACAAATAACATAAAGAAGTGTAACCAACGTTTGTTTGAAAAAGCTACACCAAAAATTTGTGACCAGAAACGGTTTGCTGTAACCATTGAATAAGTTTCTTCAGCTTGTGTCGGGTTAAACGCACGGAATGTGTTTGCACCGTCACCATCTTCAAAAAGTGTGTTTTCAACAGTTGCACCGTGAATTGCGCAAAGTAATGCTGCTCCAAGTACACCGGCAACACCCATCATATGGAAAGGGTTTAAAGTCCAGTTATGGAATCCTTGGAAGAATAAAATGAATCGGAAAATTGCAGCAACGCCGAAACTTGGTGCAAAGAACCAACCAGATTGACCTAAAGGATAAATTAAGAATACAGAAACGAATACAGAAATTGGAGCTGAGAATGCAATCGCGTTATATGGACGAATTTTTACTGAACGTGCAATTTCAAACTGACGAAGCATAAAACCAATTAGAGAAAATGCACCGTGAAGAGCCACAAAAGTCCAAAGACCACCAAGTTGGCACCAACGAGTAAAATCGCCTTGAGCTTCTGGACCCCAAAGGAATAATAAAGAATGACCCATACTATTCGCTGGAGTAGATACAGCAGCTGTTAAGAAATTACATCCTTCTAAATATGAAGATGCTAAACCATGAGTATACCAAGACGTTACAAATGTAGTTCCTGTAAACCAACCACCAAGTGCAAGGTATGCTGTAGGGAATAATAATAACCCTGACCATCCTACAAAGACGAAACGGTCACGACGAAGCCAGTCATCAACAACATCAAACCAACCGCGTTTTTCTTGAGTTTTTCCAATCGCTATAGTCATAGCGTGATTTTCTCCTTTACATTTTTTTTGAGACTTTCCCGACAAAATTTCCGTGAGAAATTCTGTTCGAAACCTTTAGTTTTGCTGAAAACTAAAGTTCCAGACCTTGATTCAAAATAAAAAAAAATTTCTGCAATCAAGACTCTAGTTTAAGTTTCTGACAAAAAAGTTTTTGTCTTTCCCCGCTAAATTCTAGTGGGTACTAGTTAAAAGTGAAGTGTGTAACTCTCTTTTTTTTACTAAAAATTTAAGAGAACACTTTTTTGTTTGTTTATGCATAGACAGTATAGTTGACATAACAAACTCCTTTCAAGTTACTAGATTTTTTCCGAAATTTTTTTAAACAGAGTTAACGAAGTGAAAGAAACCCAGTCCTTAATTTAAAAAAGGAAAAACTAGTTGGCAAAAATAAAGTTTTTAGTACCAGAAACACTAAAAATTCTTCAAATTGCATTTCTTCCCGGTGGTCCCGGTTTTGTGCACAAAACCGGGAAGAACCGGGACAACGTTTTTAGAATTGGCGAAATTGGATGTTAGACTTTAAATCCAAAAGATTTTGAGGTTAATTAAAAGCCACAAACTCTTGCTAGCAGTTCAAAAAAGAAAAAATTTACTTACTAAAAACTAAAATGTCGAAAAAATTTAAGAAATTTAAGATTAAGTTTCTTCGTAAACAACGTTGTCCCGGTTTTGTCATCTCGGTTATCGCGATGACAAAACCGGGAAGAAAAGCCTGCTCAAACTTTTAAAAAAAGGTAAGACAATATGCCCCTTTCCCAAAAAATTGTAGTTTTTGGGATCAACGGTGTTAGTCTCGTTGGTCCCGGTGGTCCCGGTTTTGGATACAAAACCGGGAAGACACAAAAACGAGAACGGAACGTACTTTTTGAAATTTTTTCAACTCTCTTTCTCCATTATAAGAAAGAGAGTCTCGCATTTATAACTTAAATGTTAAGTTGATCACCTCGACGATACTGTAAATACGCAGTTACAAATAATCCTGTAATTGTTACTGGAACAAGACCAAGCACAATACCTGATAAAAGTGGTTCTACCATAGACTTTGCAATTTTTTTAAATTAATTTAATTTTTAAAAGACCAATATAACAAGTTAATGTAATTACCAAGGCACTTAGTAATAAAGCAATATAACTAAAAACGGTTACCATTTTTTAAATCCTCAACGCATTTAGACCCCTTACCCGTCGTCTTATGACGGGTAGCTTTTGTCAAAAAACTTCGGGTAATCCCGGTTTTGTGTACAAAACCGGGGAGACACCACTTGAAAACCACCTTAATGGTTTTTAAGAAAGACAGGGACTTTAGTGTTTTTCAAAACTAAAGCAGGGTTTAACAGAAACTTTTCTTTTCCGTTTTTGCTTCTCGGTTTTGTACTCTCTTCCCTTTCCTTTCCCGTTTTTGTTCTTCCCGGTTTTGTCGACAAAACCGGGACCAACGGGACCATTTGTTTACAAATTTGGGAAAAGGGACCAACGAGAAGCAAAACCGAGACCATAAAAACGGCACCACTTGAAAACCATCAAGGTGGTTTTCAAGAAAGACAATGAGATTTTTTGAAAAGTTTCGTTAGGGCAGAAATTAAAAATTCATTTCTGCTAATTGAACTTTTTCAAATTGTTTTTTCTTAAGCACTAAGAAAACTTGAGCTAAAAGAACAAAAAGGAAAAATACTAATAAACCTTGAATACGGCTTGGGTTTTGTAAAACGATTTCTGTTTCACCTTGACCAAAACCACCAACATTTGGGTTTGTTGTTAATGCTTGATCTAACGCAACAGTCTCACCAACTTTGACTACTAATTCAGGACCTGGGGGCAGTTTATCAGAAACAATTTCTCCGTTTGCTGTTTCAATTGTCACAACATAGCCACCCTTTGGTTCTACAGGTTCAATTCCAGTAATTTTTCCAGCAGCAGAGGCCGTATAAATTGTATTATTACTTTTTGATCCGTCTGGATACACCTGACCACGACCACGATTTCCACCTACATAAATAGGATATTTTAAATAAGAAACTGACTTATCTTTTGTTGGATCTGGTGATAAAATAGGAAAGACCATTTCAGTGTATTTTTTACCTGGTAAAGGTCCTACCACTAGAATGTTTTTCTTATCAGGACTGTATGGTTGGAAGTAAAGTTTGCCTACTTTTGCTTTCATTTCTTCCGGAATTCGTTCTGGTGGAGCCACCTCAAACCCTTCTGGTAAAATCAAAACAGCACCAACGTTTAAATCACCTTTTTTTCCATTTGCTAACACTTGTTTAACTTGTTTATCATATGGAATTTTTACTACAGCTTCAAAAACTGTATCTGGTAACACAGCTTGAGGCACTTCGATTTCAACCGGTTTTTGGGCTAAATGACAATTAGCACAAACGATTCGACCATTCGCTTCACGAGGATTTTCGTAATTTTGTTGAGCGAAAATTGGATAAGCTGAACTGGATAAACTTAAAAAGAAACTAGAAGCTACAACAAAAAGGAATGTAGACGCACCTGTCGCACATTTTTGAATTTTGGCAGTTAATTCTAAATTTTTAAAATTATACATAGAATTGGTAAACAGAGTTTAAAAATGAAATTTTCTTCTCAAGAAAAATGAAAAAATTTGTCTTTTTTCCCAAATTTTGTGGATTTGAGATGCCCGTAGGCTGCCAAAAATGACATTTTTGGCAAGGAGTACCCGTAAGAAGATTTTTTAAAAAAACCTTCACTTAAATTCATACTTTCTGCAATGTCAAAAATGACAATTTTTGCATGAGTTCTGTTCTTATGCCAAAAAATAGAAAAAATTTCATTTTCCTTTTTTGGCCCAAGCACAGGTTTTGCTTTTTGGGCATTGAAAAACAACCTTATTTTGGTAGAATTTCATTTTTTTCTTAATTCTATTATAACGTAAGTCTAAAATTTGTTAAAATACTACTAATTGATTTGCTAAAAAAAATGAGGTATACTAGGATTCAGTTAGAGAATCTTAAACTTGCAAAAGGTAAAAAACTTTTGAATAAAAGTATTTTGTACGTTTGCCTCATTAGTCCTAATACACACTTTTGGAAAAATAGAAAACAAGGACACAAATCTTAAATCCTATAAATTGAACTTGAAAATCGGGTGCCAAAAAGAAAATTTTTGGCATATCTTGAATTCAATTCTTTACGAAAGGCTTAAGAACTGAGGTGACTCCTTATGCCAAAAATTTTCTTTTTGGCACCAATTCTATTAAGAAATTGGCTATCCTTTACTTTATTGGGTAACTTCTTGGAGAAAAATTTGTGACTAAACCACAAATAGAAAACTACCCAACAATATTGAAAACTCCTTTTTTTACTTATGAATACAGTTCTTGAAAACTCTTTAGAACAAGCGCGCCCGGTTTTTCCATTTACAGCTATTGTTGGTCAAGAAGAAATGAAATTAGCTTTAATTTTAAACGTTATTGACCCTAAAATCGGTGGTGTAATGATTATGGGCGATAGAGGAACAGGAAAATCAACCACTGTCAGAGCTTTAGTTGACCTGTTACCTGAAATTAAAGTTGTTGCTGACGATCCATTTAATTCTGATCCAACAGATCCCGAATTAATGAGTCAAGAAGTTCGTGAAAGACTCCAACGTAAAGAAACATTACCTGTTACAACTAAAAAAATCTCCATGGTTGATTTACCCTTAGGTGCAACTGAAGATCGTGTTTGTGGAACAATCGATATTGAAAAAGCTTTAACAGAGGGTGTCAAAGCTTTTGAACCTGGGCTTCTTGCAAAAGCAAATCGGGGTATTCTTTACGTTGATGAGGTTAATCTACTTGATGACCACCTCGTTGATGTTTTATTAGACTCGGCAGCATCTGGTTGGAATACAGTTGAACGTGAAGGAATTTCAATTAGCCACCCAGCCCGTTTTATTCTTGTGGGCTCTGGAAATCCGGAAGAAGGTGAACTGCGACCACAATTATTAGACCGTTTTGGTATGCATGCTCAAATTGGGACGGTAAAAGATCCAAATTTACGGGTTCAAATTGTAGAACAACGTGCAAGTTTTGATGCCGCACCACTGGAATTTCGTCAAACTTATCAAGATTCTCAAACACAACTAGGTAATCAAATTATTGAAGCTCGAAATATTCTACCAAAAGTTCAATTAGACTATGACTATCGTGTTAAAATTTCTCAAATTTGTTCCGAACTAGATGTAGATGGTTTACGTGGTGATTTAGTAACAAATCGTGCAAGCAAAGCTTTGGCTGCCTTTGAAGGTCGAACTGACGTAACTCCAGAAGATATTTTTCGAGTAATTCCTTTATGTTTACGTCATAGATTACGTAAAGACCCGTTAGAATCTATTGATTCTGGTGACAAAGTTAGAGATATTTTTAAACGTGTTTTTGGCTATGTTTAATAAAAAACTATCTGAAAATCTGAAGTAATTTACTCTAAAAACTCTCAGGAAATTTCAACCTGAGAGTTTCTTAAAAAGGGCTCATCGTCTAACGGATAAGACACGCGCCTTCTAAGCGTGCAATGTAGGTTCGATTCCTACTGAGCTCAATCAACCAACTTTCATCAACTAGGTCATCAAATTTAGCAAAACATGCAAAAAATTGGTTCTTTTACCAATTTTTTGCATGACCGGTCCCAAATTTGTAAACAAATGTGGGAAGAAGTGAGTCCCAAAAAATGGAATTTTTTGGGAACGGAAAAAGAGAAAGTTTTTGAAAAAAATTATTATGCAATTTTTACTTTTGCACCAGCTTCTTCTAATTGTTGTTTTGCTGATTCAGCATCTTCTTTGGAAATTCCTTGTTGAATTGCTTTTGGTAGAGATGTAATTGCTTCTTTTGCTTCTTTTAAATCAAGAGATGTTAAATTACGAACTACTTTAAGAACTGGAACACGTTTGTCACTTGGCACATCTTCAATAATCACATCAAATGTTGTTTTTTCTTCGACAGCTTCTGCTGCTGCTCCACCCGCAGCACCAGGTGCTGCAATAAAACCACCACCTACAGGGGCTGAAGCATCAACACCAAAAGTTTCTTCAATTTGTGAAACTAATTCTGCAGCTTCTAATAAAGTGAGTGACTTTAATTTTTCAATAATTTCATTTGTTGTTGTAGACATAGGGAATGGTCTCCTTTAAATAATGTTAAAAAAATGGTTATCTTAAATAAAAGGTCTTGACAAAATAAGAGTCACTATTGAATGAGACTTTTTGTAGACGAGAGAAGAGAGTGATTTTCATGTTTAAGAAACGAATTCCTTTTACCTCTCACATACTTAAGATGTTCCTTTCTTTAAGATGATTAATATTTTACTAACTGTAAAAAAATTGACAAAAAGAGTCTTTTTGTCAAAAAATGAAGTTTCTGTAATCCAAAATTTGAGAATAAAAATTGGGATAAAGTGCTTTAAAAATATTAACGTTTTGAAAATTGTGGAGCTTTGCGAGCTTTTTTCAAACCATATTTTCGACGTTCTTTAATACGAGCATCTCGTGTTAAAAAACCAGGTTTTTTAAACGAATTTCTGTACTCTGGAAAAAGTTCCACGAAAGCTTTACTTAAAGCTAATCGAACCGCCTGTGCTTGGGCACTTAACCCCCCACCTTGAACAACAACGTAAGCGTCATATTTTGCCTCTGTTTTAACCAGTTCACTTGCATTAACTAGATTTTGCAAATAAACTGCATTATTTTGAAAATAATCAGAAGCATTTTTTCCATTTACAACAAGATTAGTCCCTGAGCCAGGAACTAATTGTACACGAGCAATGGCTGTTTTACGCCCACCGGAATGATTTGAATTGGAAATAGATTTTGTAACCATTATAGTTTTGAAATTTTTTTGAATTCTTTATCTGCTAGGTCTTAGCAATGGAGACAAAAATACAGTTTTTGTCAATAAATTAATTAACATTTTAGTTCAAATCTCGAAGTTTTTCGACTATTTTGAAAACTAGAATCTAACCTTTTCTTTACTCATCGTAGCAAATTGATAAAATAAGGAGGTTAGATTTTTTAATGCAAATTGAACAGTTTCTTGTGGGCTCACACTGCCATCAGTCCAAACTTCTAGAACAATGTATTCTGATCCTTGCTTTACATTAAGTGACTTAATAACATAATTTACTTTTTGAACAGGCATAGGAACTGTATCAAAAATGAATTTTCTAGTTTTCTGATCATCAAGAGAATGCTTTTTACCAGGAGTAAGCTGATGAGGTCGACGCACTTGTAAATTGAAACGAAGTGAAAATTCTGCACTCGTTGTTAAAGTGACAACATGTGCATTAGGATCAATACATTTCAGAGTTACAGGAAGTTTTAAATCTCCTGCTGTAAGTTTTGCGGGTCCAGTCCTTTTTAAGAATCCTGTTGCTTGAAAACTTTGTAATTCTGTAAGATGTAAATTAGCTGGTGCGAAAACTAGTTTTTTTAGATTTAACAGAATATCAAGAACTGTTTCTTCAACACCGGGAAGCGTTGCAAACTCATGACCGGCTCCTTCAATCAGTACGTCGGTAATCATAACTCCGGGTATTTCGGAAAGTAATGTTCTTCTCAGTGCATTAGCAAATGTTAGTGATTGACCACGTACAAATGGACCTAAATGAAATCTAGCATACATTGAACCTTGTTCTTGAATTCGTGAATCCACACAAGAAAAAAATAAATTTTGAATTTTGGTCATCCTTTCGTTTTTGACGTTGAAACAAATTGATCTAAAAATTTTCGGTTCACTGTGACAGTATTCTCTTCAGACCAATTTTCAAAAAGTGAGATTGACTGTATTTTACTTTTTCCAAAAAACAAGTTGCACCAAGTCCTTTCCCACGAACGAAGTGAGTCTCGTTTTTGTTTACAAAAATGAGAAAGGACCATTCTCTAAATTTAGTAACGTTATTGTATTGTGGTTCTAAATAAATGACAATAAACGACAAAAAAAAATTGGTGTCACTTCTTTGAATTTTGGACAAAGCAAAGAATAGGCAAAAATACTAGATTCGACGTTTTTTCGGTGGTCGACATCCATTGTGTGGGATCGGAGTAATATCTCGAATAATTGTAATATTAAGTCCAGCATCACGTAAGCCACGTAAAGCAGCTTCTCGACCAGCTCCAGCGCCTTTTACATTTACTCTGATTTCTCGCATTCCTTGACTAACACAGGTTTGCGCTGCATTTTCAGCTGCTTGTTTTGCAGCTAACGGTGTTTTTTTACGCGCACCTTTAAAGCCACAAGCACCTGCAGATGACCAAGCTAACACATTTCCTTTAGTATTTGTAATAGTAACAATAGTGTTGTTAAAAGTAGATTGAATATGAGCCACACCTTGGCTTACTTTTTCACGAAATTTCTTTTTCGCGCTTTTTTCGATTTTTTTTGCCATAAACCTTTTAATTTCTTTTTTAAAAACAAAATCGTAATTTCTTTATCTGCTTTATTTTTTTTGTCAAAAATAAAGTTTAATTTATACCTGTCCCTGGTCAAAATTCAAAGAATTTTGGATGGCTAAAAATGGTGAAAAATTTGTTAGAATTGAAGTTTTAAAAAAAAGCAAACTAGAATGTTAAAAAAAATTGTGAAAATAAAACCTCAATCTGCTCTTTAAAAAATTGATTCTAACAGTTTTTTGACTACAGATAAATCGTTGAAAGAGAATTGCGTTCTCTTCCCGTTTTTTCTCGGTTTTGTACACAAAAGCGAGAAAAAAATGGGACCAACTACGAAGTGTTTATTTAAGGGATGGTCCAAAATACTGCTATTTTGGTTTACCAAATACTTTAATAAAAAATCAAACTTTGTGCTAGAAACCAACCAAATTTTCTTAGTGGAAGTGTTCTAGTATTCAAATTCGTTTGAAGAAAAGTCAAAAACACAACAAAAAATGACATTTTTTGTTCTTTGGCCGTGACCTGTACAAATTTTGCTACAGCGTATTTGAATTGGAACATACCCGGACTTAGGCTTTTTCCCATTTCCAATTTCTTCAATTTAGGAAAAGAAGGGCCGAAGGCTCCAATTTTTGTTATAAAGATTAACCTTGGCGTTGTTTATGTTTTGGATTTTGACAAATAACGCGTAAAGTCCCTTTTCGTCGAATTAATCGACATTTATCACACATTTTTTTGACTGAAGGACGAACTTTCATAATAAAATAATGTTTTTATCTTTATTTCTATAAAACCCTCTCAAGTCCGCTCTAAACAAGCGGGCGGAAGAAACTTCTTCATTTTAGTTAGTTCCGACTCCAAAAACATTATTTTTTGGAAAAAGAGTGGGTAGATGCAGATGCTTATAAAACTAAGTTTTGCTACCAGGACGAAGTCGGTATGTTATTCTCCCTCGACGTAAATCATAAGGGCTTAATTCAACAGCAACCCGATCACCTAATAATATACGAATATAATTGCGTCGTATTTTCCCAGAAACATGAGCTAAAACGAGAAAACCATTTTCAAGTTTCACTCGAAACATTCCGTTTGACAAACATTGGGTTACGACGCCTTCCATCTCAATAAGATCAATGTTTTTTCGAGTCAAAGGCCTCCTTATTTCGGCAACATTTCATTTTGCCACTTTGTTGGGTACATTAAATTAGCTAGTTTCGCATTCCAATTACTCAAGAATTTATTTATTTGGTAAATTTTGAAGAAAATTTCAAAACCTGTTCCCAAAACATTGTTTTGGGAACAAGTTTCAAACAGAGAAGCTACTCTTAATTGTTTAACCAACCAAGTCTAAACGCAATTGTGCTTTTTAATTCACAGTTGAATTCATTACTATTTAGACGAGCTAGAAAAAATCTTTTTACTAGGAGTTTATAAAGAGTTACCAAACAGAACAAAGGATTTCCCCACCAAGACGTGCTTGTCTCGCTTGGCGATCAGTCATTAAACCTTTTGATGTTGAAAGAATTAGAATACCCATACCTCCAAGAACTTTTGGAATTTCTCGAGAATTCGTATAAATTCTCAAACCGGGTTTACTAATTCGTTTTAAATTAGTAATACAAGGCTTTCCGAACCCCCCACTTCCAACCGATGTTGTTTTTTTATATTTTAAATCAACAATAAGTTCATTATCGTGGGCTTCGGAAACATAAAATTTTTCAATAAAACCTTCTTGTTCTAAAATTTGACAAATTTTTTCATGAACTTTGGTTCTTGAAAGCGACACGCTCGTTTTATGTGCTAAATTAGCGTTTCGAACGCGTGTCAACATGTCGCTGATTGTATCGTTTACCATGTTTTAAAACTGTTTATTTTGTTTGAACAAAAGCAGGACTTTTACCTTTTTTTCAAAACCCGTCTTACAGAAACAGTGAATCAAAGCATACTGCTTTTTTCGAAAAAGCTTCTTGTTCTCTTCCCTTTTTTGTTTCTTCCCTTTTCCCAAATTTGTAACCAAATTTGGGACAGGTCCCGGTTTTGTCATCTCGATTTTGTGTCTTCCCGGTTTTGTATCCAAAACCGGGACCATCGAGAAGCAAAACCGGGAAGACCCAAAACCGGGACGAACAATGTTAGTCCTAAAAAATGAAATTTTTTGGGAACGAGACAAAGATCAAGTTTATTTGAATTTCATTGCGTTCTAAAGGACGGGAATTTTTTAAAAATTTTCGTAACCCAAAAAAATTTATTAGGTTCACACATTTTTCCGGCTCTCTAATTTAGATTAACCTTTTTCTCTTCTCGTTTTTGTTTACAAAAACGAGACCAACGAAGTGAGTCCCAAAAAAGGTTCTTCTTTGGGAAATAGACCATTCCTAATTTTGTGCAACAAAATTAAAAACGACTTTACGTTTTCGAAATTAAATCATGAAGAGGTCCAGAGTTTTCTTGAATTTTTTAATTTTTAAAAGGCATGCCAAATGTTTTTAATAAAGCCATGGCTTCTTGATCAGTGCTGGCAGTTGTAACAATTGAGACGTCCATGCCGCGAATTTGATCAATTTTATCATAGTCAATTTCCGGGAACATCAATTGTTCTTCAAGACCAAGACTGTAATTTCCATGTCCATCAAAACTTTTCGAGCTTACACCTTGAAAGTCACGAATACGAGGAAGAGCTAAATTTATTAAACGATCTAAAAAAGCATACATTTTTTCCCCACGTAATGTAACAACTACACCAACGGGCATTTTTTGACGAAGTTTAAAACTTGCAATCGCTTTTTTCGAACGGGTTACGACACCTTGTTGCCCTGTAATCATACTTAGTTCTTTTGAGCATGACTCTAAAAGTTTGGCATTTTGTGAAGCATCACCTAGGCCTCGATTAATTACAATTTTTTCTAATTTTGGAACTTGATGTTTATTTTTATAATGAAATTGTTCTATCAACTTGGGAATGCTTTGTTGTTGATAAAAACTTTCTAAGCGTTGCACCATATTCAAAAGTCTCTCTTATGAATTTTTTACTTTTCTTTCCCGTCCCGTTTTTGTTTACAAAAACGGGACCAACGAAGTTAATCCCAAAAAATTTTATTTTTTTTTTCCCGGTTTTGTCATCTCGATTTTGTGTCTTCCCGGTTTTGTATCCAAAACCGGGACCATCGAGAACCAAAATCGAGAACCAAAAACGGGACCGGTCCCAAATTTGTTTACAAATTTGGGAAAAGGGACCATTCTTTGAATTTTGGATTAAACCAGGTTTTTGGAAAATTAATGGACTTTATAACACTTCCGGTGCAAGTGAAATAATTTTTGTAAAATTACCATCACGTAATTCACGTGCCACCGGCCCAAAAACTCGAGTGCCGCGAGGATTATTTTCTTTATTTATAATAACTGCTGCATTTTCATCAAAACGAATACTTGTTCCATTTAGTCGTCGAACGTTTTTACGTGTACGAACAATAACGGCACGAACAATATCAGATTTTTTAACAGGCATGTTTGGAGTAGCATCTTTAACTACAGCTATGATGATATCACCAACCGTAGCTGCTCTTTGTTTACCACCCCCTAAAACTCGAATACACATGAGTTCACGAGCACCTGTATTATCTGCAACTCGAAGATATGTTTGTGGTTGAATCATAACGCTACCTTTTCCAAAAAATTAATTTTTGGATCTCATTTTTTATTTCACAAGAATTTGTGTTTTTACTGGTAATTTTGAAGCCGCTAAACGAAGAGCTACGCGAGCTACACTTTCAGGGACTCCTTTTAATTCATACAGAATTTTTCCCGGTTTGACAACCGCTACCCAAAATTCTGGAGCTCCTTTCCCAGAACCCATTCGGGTCTCAGCTGGACGCATTGTGACCGGTTTATCTGGAAACAATCGAATCCAAATTTGCCCACCTCGTCGAACTTGTCGTGTCATTGCACGACGAGCCGCTTCGATTTGCCGAGATGTAATCCAAGAAGCTTCTAAAGTTTGTAATGCATAATCACCAAATACTAAAGTGTTGCCACGAGAAGCCTTGCCTCTCATACGCCCTCTATGGTGTTTACGATATTTAGTTCGTTTTGGACTTAACATAGACTTTTTTACTTACTAATTTAACTCTCCGTTAGGTTACTTACTCGTGTTAATCGTTCACCTCGAAATACCCAAATTTTTACTCCCAATAAGCCAAAAATTGTTTTTGCTGATTTAGAAGAATAGTCAATATCGGCACGTAAAGTTTGTAAAGGAACAGGACCTTCACGTACATCTTCAGAACGTGCAATATCTGCCCCGTTTAAACGACCAGAAACTTGAACTTTAATTCCTTTTACGCCAGCACGTAAAGCTCTTTGAACTGTTTGGCGCATAGCACGTCGAAAAGGTTTTCGTTGTTCTAAATCTTCTACTAGTTTTTCAGCAAGAACAGCGGCGTATGCATCAGGTTCTTGAAGGGGTTTAATAGATAAATTTAAAACAAATTGGCCTGGATCTGGTAAATTTCTTTTTCGATAGAAAACTCTTAGTCGATTAACAAGTTCATCTCGTAACCGATCTAAACCTTTTGTATCACGGCCTAAAAATAAGGCTGGTCGAGCAGCATGAATCTCAATCCCTAACGAAGGCGGTTCAAGATCTCGTCTTTCAATTTCAATATTTGTGATTCCAGCACCAAGATAAGTTTTTGAAAGATAATCTCTTAAAAAACTAGCATCTTGAACCCATAAAGCTGACTTTTCAGGAGTTGTGCACCAATAACTTTGATGTTTTTGAGTGATTCCGAGACGAAATCCAACTGGATGTACTTTTTGTCCCATAAGCTGTTTATCGTTTTGATTTTTTATCTTTTTTCACATGACCTCGAAATGTCCGAGTTGGGGCAAATTCACCTAATTTATGCCCTACCATTTGATCCGTAATAAACACTGGAATATGTTCACGCCCGTTATGGACAGCGATAGTATGCCCAATCATGACCGGAACAATTGTGGATGCACGCGACCATGTTTTAATAACTTTTTTATCACCGTGTGTATTTAATCGTTCAACTTTTTGAAGTAAATGATCTGCCACAAAAGGGGCTTTTTTTAATGATCTTGCCATATCTTTCTACACTACTCCCTATGATTTTCTTCGTTGAAGAATTAGAGCAGCACTAAATTTTTTACGTTTCCGAGTTTTAGCGCCTAACGCAGGTTTTCCCCACGGACTTACTGGTCGAGAGCGACCGATTGGAGCACGACCTTCACCTCCACCATGTGGGTGGTCGACTGGATTCATTGCTGAACCGCGAACATGTGGACGACGACCTAACCAACGTTTTCGTCCTGCTTTTCCTAAAGTTAAATTAAAAGCATCCACATTTCCAACACGACCGATAGTCGCCCAACAATTTTGTGAAACTAAACGAACTTCTCCTGAAGGAAGTCGAAGAGTTACCCAAGCACCTTCTTTTGCAACAATTTGGGCAACTGTTCCTGCAGCTCTAACTAATTGACCACCAGATCCTGGTTGTAATTCAACATTATGTACTTCAGTCCCTAACGGGATATTAACAAGAGGTAAGCAATTTCCTACTGTAATTGGAGCTTCTGGTGAAGCAATAATTGTATCTCCGATTTGTAAGCCAACTGGGTGTAAAATATATCGTTTTTCACCATCTTGATAATTCACTAAAGCAATTCTTGAATTTCGATTTGGATCGTATTCAATATGAGTTACTTTTGCTGAGACATTTACTTTTGTTCTTCCAAAATCAATTTCGCGATAGAGTCGTTTATGACCACCACCACGATGTCGACTTGTAATAATTCCTCTATTATTTCGTCCTTTCGAACGAGACCACCAGGTTGTTAAACTTTTTTCAGGTTTTTTTGAGGCCACTTCTGAAAAATCTAAGACAGACCCATGTCGTGTCCCTGGTGTGGCAGCTTTAAAAAAACGAATAGCCATATTCTATATTGAATGTGTGTTATTTCAATAAAGTCACGTCAGAATCCACAGTGACAATCACTCGTTTATAACTAGGTTTTGATCCGAGTCGATTTGTTTTTCGTGGAGGTCTATGTGTGTTTACTGCCAGCACTTTCACATTAAAAAACTCTTCAATGAGTTTTCGAATTTGCGGTTTTGTGAGTCTTACGTCTACATCAAAACTTAATTGATTGTTTTCAACCAGTCGAGTAGCTTTTTCCGTACGAATCACTGGATATTTCACCAAGTCTAGCATCATAAGTACGTTTTTTGTAAATAATTTCTATAGACAGTTTGTCCCTTCTCGTTTTTGTCTCGCTTTTGCTTCTCGGTTTTGCTTCTCGATTTTGTGTACAAAACCGAGATGACAAAACCGAGATGACAAAACCGAGATGACAAAACGAGACTAACTTTGTTTTTGGGAAAGAAAAAATTCTAGCTTTTTAAAATAAAAACCACTCGTGTCAAAAAAGAAAAAATTTCATTTTTTCTTTTTTGGCAAAAGCTGCCCCCCAAAATGTCATTTTGGAGGAAGACAAAAAAGAATTTTTTTGTATTTGAGAGCGTTTTCTTAAAAAAAGTTTTCTATGGAACATAATACATGAAAAAAAAATTTTTTATAGTTAATAAAAAAAATTAAAAGTTTAAAATTATTCAATCATATTATGATATGTTGCTACAGTAGAAGGTGAAATTTTATTTAAAGAGCGGAAAATCCAATATTTAAATACAGTATCTAAAAAGACGGGAAATGTTGCTACAAAAAGAGACATAAATTCTCCATTTTCTGGTAATCCAAAATGACGCAATAACCATTCTAAAAAAACTTCCCAACCGCGCGGTGAATGAAAACCAACAAGTAAATCAGTTCCCAAAATTAATAAAAATGATTTGGTTGTATCACTTAAACTATATAAAGATTCTGATAAAAATGATTTCAAAATAATAATTTGAGGTTTAAGAAGTACAAAAACAATACTTAAACTTAAAAAACTTAAAAAATCCGCAAAAAGATTGCTAATTGCTTCAATACTTTCAAGATTATAATTTTTCGCAATTTCAAAAGTTTGTTTTTGTAAGTCTTGTGAAAAATAAATTGGTTGATCAAAAAAAGTGGGATTTACAAAAGATTCAAAATAAGCTTTTTCTTCAAATCGATGGAAATCAGCTAAGGCTCTATTTTCTTGATATGAATTCAAAAAAATTTCAGTATGTCCTTGGTTCCAAATATATTCAACTCCAGGCTTAATGAGAAAAGATTTAGAAATTAGATTTACAAGTAACGGAACAACAATTAAAGTTATTAAGCACCGAACAGAAACAATAACTTGGTATCGAGAAATTCGAAATTCTTGAATAACAAGCATTTCTGCACCGGGAAGTAATTGTTTTCTAAATCTTTCAAAAGTTCGAATAATTGATCTTGGTATTAATCCAGTTTGTTCTATTGTTTGTTTCTTCATACAACTTTTACTAAAGTTTTTAACTAGAATTCGCGTTTTAATTTCTCTGAAATTCAAGCGCGAGGAGCTCTATCTCTCTGTTTTTATTTTATTAAACCTGAGGATTAAAAAATCGCGATTTTCGCTTGATACAAAACTAGTAGAACAGCTTAGGGAAAGGCGCTAGGACTCCATTAAGCAAAATCTTTTAAATTGAATTTTATTATATTACACCAACAAGAGCAAACGGCCCAGTACCCAAGAGACTGTTTACTAATTAATTTGGATTTAGTTAAAAAATTATTACAACTGGTAGCAAAAACAAGGTTTTGGGGAAAGACTGTTTCAATTTTAGAAAAATTTGAAAAGCTACAGATGAAAAGTGAAAAAGAGTAAAAAACTTTTCAATTGGTAATCATAGGCCAAACCGTCTTTGGTTATAAACAGGAGCATAAAATTTTTGGAAAAATTTTTGAAATCAAGACTGTTGGAATTCGTTAAAAGAGTTTTAGGGCTAAACCTTGACTTCTTTTTAGCTTGATTTGAATTTAGAAATTTTATTTGCAATTTTAATCCAGAAGTGATCCCGAATTTGTTTTTCAAATTCGGGAACCAAACAAAAATTAAATGCCTTCTAAAGAAACTTGTAAAAATTTAGCTAACTCAGCAGCTTGAGTTTCTATTTGTTGAATACTTAAAGGTTGTCCTGCTCGTGTTAACGGAATTTCTCGATTTCCACGTAATTTTAAATATATTATGCGTTTTGGGTTGATTCCTTCTTGAATTTCAACTCGGATACTTTGAATTTCTTGAATTGGATATTGAAGATCTATACGGCGATTTTTTCCAGGAAAACCCCAACGAAAAATTCGTACATATCCTGTTTGGCGATTAAATTCATTAAAACCTTCTCCTAGATTCCAAAGAATAATGAGCCAAATATAAGTTCCTAAAATTAAGCCTAGTACTCCATAAAAACACATTACTAAGCCTTGTGGAAAAAATTGAATAGTTGGAGATTTTAGGAGAGAAAAGAAAGGAATCTCAAAATAACTTGAAAGTCCAGTCAATAAAAAGCCAATTCCTCCAAGACACAGCAAAGAACCCCAAACATAATTACCAAAGCGTCTGGCGCCGGGAACTTCATAACGAATAATAGGTTCTTGAGTTATCATTGTTTTCAACTACTGTGTTGATTTTAATTATCGTGAGTTTTGAATAAGGTTCATTAGGTGACTAATTAAATACAGAAATCTAGTGCTAAGCACTAGAAAACAGGAACTAGTATGCTAATAAAACCTTCTTTAGCAAAGATTAATAAATTTAGTTTTTTGTCTGATTTTTTTCCAATAAATGGCATCAACTAGATTAATGAAAAAATCAATCTGTGCTTTTTGGTTAGAAAATTATTGATTAACCCAAACTTCGGGTAAAGTTTCAAATTTTTCTTTTAAACGAGTTGCTTTACCTGTTCGGTTACGTAAATAATACAATTTTGCACGAGATACCTGAGCTCGTCGAAGAATTTGAACATTTGCAACACAAGGTGCATAAAGAGGAAAAACTCGTTCTACACCAACACCTTGTAAACTTTTTCGCACAGTGACTGTTGAATTAGCTCCTGCTTGATGTTTTGCAATTACAGTTCCTTCAAAAGGTTGAACACGCTGTTTATTACCTTCTTGAATGGAGACGCCGATTCGGACTAAATCTCCAACACGAATATCAGGTAACTCTGTTTTTATTGTTCCGGCTTGAATAGTCTGAACAAGTTCTTGAAGTTTAGTCATAAAAGTTACCGCTTCTGACTTTATTTTTTTAATGAGAAAAACTTTTACTTTAAAAAACAGAATTAGACCCTTTTCTTTTGCCAACTTTCGCCAAGTTGGCAAAAGAAAAGGAAATAGGCTGATTTTAAGAAAGTGTTTCTTGTCGTTTTTGGTCTAGTCTTTCCTAAATTCAACAAAAATAGAAAACATCATAATTTGTTTAATTCAGAAAAGACCAAATTTGAAAGCTTTAATTAACAATTGTAGAGACTACACCGGCACCTACTGTACGACCACCTTCACGAATAGCAAAACGCATTCCTTTTTCGATAGCAATAGGTTGAATAAGTTCAACAATCATTTTGATTCGATCGCCAGGCATAACCATTTGTGTTGCGCTATCATCATCAGCACGGAAAGATTCAATCTTTCCTGTAACATCTGTTGTACGAACATAAAATTGTGGTCGGTAACCTGGGAAAAATGGAGTATGACGACCTCCTTCTTCTTTAGTTAAAACGTAAACTTGAGCTTCAAATTTTGTATGCGGTGTAATACTTCCTGGTTTTGCAAGAACCATACCACGTTCAATGTCTGTTTTTTGAACACCACGAAGTAAAATACCAACGTTGTCACCTGCAACACTTTCATCTAATGTTTTTTGGAACATTTCTAAACCAGTTACAGTTGTTGTTTTTGTATCACGTAAACCAACAAGTTCAACTGTGTCACCAATTTTGACACAACCACGCTCTACACGGCCTGTAGCAACTGTTCCTCGACCAGTAATCGAAAATACATCTTCGACAGCCATTAAAAATGGTTTCTCAGTTTCACGTTCAGGTGTTGGAATGTATGAATCTACTTGATCCATAAGGTTATAAATCTTATCAACCCATTTACTGTCACCAGGTTTGATTTCAGGATTTTCTGTTAATGCTTCTAAAGCTAAAAGAGCTGAGCCCGCAATAATTGGAATTTCATCCCCTGGGAATTCATATTTATCTAATGTTTCGCGAATTTCAAGCTCAACAAGTTCTAATAACTCAGCATCATCAACTTGATCTTCTTTGTTTAAAAACACTACAATGTTTGGAACACCTACTTGTTTTGCTAATAGTAAATGTTCTTTTGTTTGTGGCATTGGACCATCAGCACCTGAAACAACAAGAATTGCACCATCCATTTGAGCTGCACCAGTAATCATGTTTTTTACGTAATCAGCATGTCCTGGACAGTCTACGTGAGCATAGTGACGATTTTCAGTTTCGTATTCTACGTGAGCTGTGTTAATAGTAATTCCACGTGCTTTTTCTTCTGGTGCAGAATCGATATCATCATATTTACGACCTTTAGCACCACCGCGTGCAGCTAAAGCCATGGTAATTGCAGCAGTTAGTGTTGTCTTCCCATGATCAACGTGACCGATTGTTCCAATATTTACGTGTGGTTTTTTACGTTCAAATTTTTCACGTGCCATAAAATTTTTCCTTTACTGTAATATGTAATTATCTCTTTGATTTTGAGAACTTGCCCGTATTCGATATTTTTCTCAATTTTATTGCACAAAATTAAGACTAAAAATTGTAATTTCAATTTTTTAGGAATTTGGGATTCCTCGTTTTTGTAAACAAAAACGAGACAAACAGTGTACTTTTTGACAAAAACACTTATCAAGTTGCTTAACAAAAAAGTGAACTTTTTTATTACGGGTCTCAAATTTGTCAAATTTGAGAAATGGTGTCTAATTAAAAAAATTAAAAACGATATTTAGCGAATGCTTTATTTGCATCTGCCATTTTGTGAACTTCATCACGCTTTCGTACAGCTAAACCTGAATTTTTTGCAGCATCTAAAAGTTCACTTGTTAATTTAGATGCCATAGGTCTGCCTGATTTATTACGACAAGCTGAAAGAATCCATCTAATCGCTAGAGCTGTTCCACGTTCTGGTGCAACTTCTAAAGGAACTTGATACGTCGATCCACCAATACGACGAGCTTTTACTTCAACAAGTGGAGTAGCATTTCTGATAGCTTGCTCAACAACAAGTAATGGATCTTGTTGTGTACTATCTGCGATTTGATTCATACTTTCGTAGCAAATTCGGTATGCTAATGATTTTTTGCCTTCTCGCATTAGTTGACGAACTAACAGTTCGATTAGGCGACTATCATACACTGGATCAGGCATTACAATACGTTTTTTTGGAGTGCGTCTACGAGACATAATTAATGTTGTTTTTTATTTATTTTGGACGTTTTACACCATATTTCGAACGACCTTGAGCACGATCTTTAACACCGGCAGAATCTAAAGTGCCACGAACAATGTGATATCGAACCCCGGGTAAGTCTTTTACTCTTCCACCACGAACTAAAACTACCGAATGTTCTTGTAAATTATGTCCAATACCTGGAATATAGGCAGTTACTTCAAATCCCGAAGTAAGGCGAACACGAGCTACTTTTCGTAAGGCAGAATTTGGTTTTTTTGGGGTTGTAGTATAAACGCGTGTACAAACACCACGTCGTTGTGGGCAACTATTTAAAGCAGGTGATTTTGTCTTTTTTGAAAGACGAGTTCGAGCAGAACGAACTAATTGTTGAATTGTAGGCATAGTTAAAATGTGTCACACTAAACTAAAAATTTTTATTCATTGTTTTTTGAGTTTTTTCGATTCTCTAAATTCAAAAAAAAATTAGAGAATCGAAACTCACCCACCTTTTCAAAACACAACTTTATGTACGGAATATCCTGCTTTTGATCTCAAGTTTTACTCCAACTAACAAGGCAGAGTTTTTTGAGGTTTGCTTTATTGCTTTTTTAAAAAGCAGCAATTAGAGCGTCAGGAAAAAATCTATTGATCTCAATTAATAAACCAGCTACAACAGTTAAACTCACTAAAGTCAGAACTGGTGCTGTAGATAAATATGTAGTAAAATCTTTCATTTGAAAAGTCTCCCTTTTTTTGAAATTTTGTTAAAATCCAAATAGAATTTTATCTATAAGTATTTAACTTCTCTGAAAAGTTTTGAAAAAAAATCATCTACTCTGTTTAAGAAGTATTCTAAAAAAAACTGGTTTTTTGTATGAGCAAATAAAAGTGTCTTATTAAAATAAACGAATGCCCTACTTTTTCTCAAGATTGAAAAATGAAGTATGTTTAAAATCTAGAAAACACGATCTGTTCTTTTACCAAAAATTTCATTTTTAGTACCGATTTCAAGAATTAAAAAAGGTTTTGACAAAATTTAAAAATACAAGACACTTGAAAAATATGAATCTCTTATGTAGACTAAAAAGAGTAATGATTTCTCGGGATGTAGCGCAGTTTGGTAGCGCTCCTGTTTTGGGAACAGGAGGTCGCAGGTTCGAATCCTGTCATCCCGAACGCCTTTAGTTCAGTTGGTAGAACGCAGGTTTCCAAAACCTGATGTCGTGGGTTCAAGTCCTACAAGGCGTGAAAACGTTTCTTTATTTTATTTTCTCAAAAAAAAGTTGAGTTTGGTAGTTTTTTTATTTTTCTTAATTTGAAGATCAACTCCCTAGTTTTTCAACATCAAAGATCGAGATATCCAAAATTTTTCCATTTTAACTCTTTCCCTTTCCCAAAAACGCAGTTTTTGGGACCAAGCGAATTAAGCGGCAAAAAGACTGTTTTGGGAAAGAGAAATCATTGAATTAAAAAATTAAAACAAAGGTTTTCCACTAATTTCATAATTAACAAACGGTAACAATCCACCCATTCGAGCTCGTTTAATCGCGTTTGCCATTACACGTTGTTGTTTCGCTGTAAGTCCTGTTGCTCGTCTAGATAAAATTTTTCCTTGTGGACTAATAAATTTTACTAATAATTTGGTATTTTTATAGTCAATTTTATAACGAGGTGCTGGTTGTGCGAAAGTAGAAACTTCAGCTTTCCCCTTTTTTGGAATTAAAACAGGAATTACTTTACGACGATTTTTGAAAGATTTTAGACTTTTTCGTTTTTGCTGAATTCCAGCCATTGTTTATTTTTACCTCCATATATATACGAACTCTTTTATTTATATTAACAAAAACATAACCAAACCTTTGTCCAAAAACAAGTTGGTCTCATTTTTGTAATCACGAAAATGAGAAGGGATTTTGTCAATAAAAAAGAAATTTTGTACTACCAAAAAATAAAATATTAGTACCAATGGCAAAAAACGTGTTTTGCCAGGTTCTCTTTGATAGTTTAAAATCTTACTTATTTGGAAAAAAAGGTCCGCCAGTTTATGACGTTTTTCCGAGTCTTTTAAAGAACAAGAAACCAGATGACCTTAATTTTTTACTAATAAAATTAATTGTTCAAAAGCCTGTTGATCACGAAGTGCTACTTGGCTTAAAACTTTTCTATTGAGTTGAATTCCAGCTTTTTTTAACTTATGTCTGAATTCATTGTAATTTAAGCCAGACAGCCTAGCAGCAGCATTAAGACGAGTAATCCAAAGTCCGCAAAATTCACGTTTTTTTTGCTGACGGTCGCGGTATGAATAACTTAAAGCCTTCATTGTTTGTTGCTGTGCAGTTCTAAAGAGTTTTGAGGATGAACCTCGAAAACCCGTTGCCAATTTAAGTACTTGTTTTCTACGTTTTCGGGCTACATTCCCTCGTTTTACTCGAGTCATAATTTAGTAATCCTTTGTAAATTAACTTTTTTTATAAAACACAATGAGAAACAATTTTTTCAGTTGTTTTTCTCAAGCAAAAAAAAGAGAAAAAATGAATCTGCAATTTTTTGTCATAGAATCAAAGCTTTCTTTCTTTTAAAAAAACCTGAGTAAAAAAGCTTGTTTTAGTTCTCAGTTTTAAAGCTACAAAACAATTTATCAAGTTTAATACGCACTTGAGTTTAATTGCAAAGTATGCGTTGAGGAATTTTTTAGCTGTTGATTTTTTTACTGAAAACAATTTTCAAATTGGTGTATTTTCAATATTGTTTTTCGTTCTATCCACTCTTTGATCTTAATAAACAAAAGAAACTTATTTTCTGCTAATGTGGAAAACGAAGTTTTACTTTAAAGTCTTGACTAGTCATTAATTCTGTAAAACTAGTAAGTTTTTTAAAATTTGCCCAATCAAGATTTTGCAAGATAAAGAGAATAACAAAAAATAAATTTTTTTGTTAAAAATTCTAACTAGAAAGTATTTTCATTGTAGTGTTTTATCTGAAAATTGTCTACCCCCAGGGGAATTCGAATCCCCGTTTCCTCCGTGAAAGGGAGATGTCCTAGGCCTCTAGACGATGGGGGCCATGAGTCACAACATTAGTAAGTAAATACTATCATAAACTCTTTCAATTTTTTTGTCAAGTTTTATTCAAAATTTCACATTAGTATCTTGACAGAATTTTATTACTGGAGCGGAGGTAGGATTCGAACCCACGGCCTTAAGGTTATGAGCCTTACGAGCTACCAGACTGCTCTACTCCGCTTTATTTTTTTAGTTATAGTCATACTACTAAATTGAAACTTTTTTGTCAATATATTTAAAATGTGAAGACCATTGTAATAGAAGAAAAAAATTATTTTTTTTCAAAACCTGCCCCATCCAGTTTTTAGACCAAACGGGACTAAGTTTGGGGATACTCGATTTTTCAATTTTGAGAGAGAGGCCAACCCTCTTTTTTAGAAAGACACTGGTTAAAACCCACCGAAATAAGTAGGCGGGAGACAATGCGAACGAAAACCTTTTTCAAAATCAGAGAGCTTTTTAAAAAATTCCTTAAAATCAGGATCCTTTTTATATTTATAGAGGGTAGATTCAAAGGATATTTTCACTTCCGTGTCTAAAATAATATTTAAGATACCTGGTGGACCTATGTTTCCTGGATTGTAAAAAGCCAAAATCCCCGCAACAACTGCCCGATCTTGAGGTTTATTTAAATCAGATTTTTGAAGTCGAATTTCTTCCAACTCGTAAAGCGCCTGTTCAGATAAAAATTTTGAGACCTCTAACCTATGGTTAATAAGAGAGTTTTTTAACTGTTTTTGTTTTTTCAGTTTTTGGTCGAGGGATGCTTTTTTTTTAAGTAAAACGTTACGGAATCGCGTACGACCGGCAGGATTTTTCTCTAACTCGCCGAGATCTCCAAAATTCATAATTTCTGGTTCTACGGCATATTCCTTCCAAATTTCATAAATGGGTAATGATCTAAGTTCATAGATTGACTTGTTAGGATATGTGTCTAGGATTAATTGTTCGCGGGAGTTAAAAGACTCAATCTCCTCAGTTGTTTTTGCAATCATAAGATCTAGTAATTGATGGCAAGATTCGAGAAAAGAAGTCCCCACAACTTGTTCATGATTATCATTTTTAAAATAATTGGAACTCTCGAAATCAATTTTTTGTCTAGTCAAAAAAACATAATGATCGTTCAATACACCAAAATACGCATGCTCAATTTCGCGTTGATTCAAACCTAAGGATTGTAACAGTTCCCTAATCTTGGGATCAAGAGTCGCAATTGAGCCAGTTTCGGCCATTCTTTCAGTGTTTAAAGATTCTAGTAATTTTGGATCTTTATTAAACAAAGTTTTCAAACTTTCTAATAAATCATGCCGAGCTTGTTTTTGTGTTATTTCCCCTTTCGTTTGAAAATCGTCCCAAGCTTTTGTTATCGTGACTCTTTTTTCCGGAGCCCAACTATCAAAAAGATTGCTTGCAAGGTTTTGAACAAGTCTACCATTATCTGCAGATATTTTTTCCTCCTGTGCGTTTAGACGATCCAAATTTCGATTATCAACTAAATCGAGATTTGCGAAATCGTTATTTAAATCTTTCGGCTCGGCCCGAACCCGGACATCTCTTTGTAAAGCAGGTTGGGTTATTTTTTGAGTCTTTGATGATTTTGTATCCTCAATTCTTTGTAGAAAAGAGCCGGTTTTTGCATGGAAAAACTCGGTCCCTTCGGAAAAAGCATTTCGACGTCTTGATAAACCCGCCTCAGAAACCTTTTCTAAGGAAGCTTTTGGTGTCGAAAAAAGTTTGTTCTGAACTCGAGGTGTTTCTTTTGCGATTAATGTTTTTTGTTTGCGTGAACTCGATGGAGTTGAATCTGAAAAGTCTTGAGTGTCTAATAAAGAGTCTTTTGAAGAATCTTTTTTACCAGGAGGCTTAAGTGATTAATAATAGTTCATTAAAAAATCCTGGCACTGTTGAGATGGTCTTCGATATATACTGGAACTTAAAGCAGAAAACGAGGTAGATGACGATCCTGCTAAATTCATACCTATCGCTCCAGAAGATGTACTAAAAAACAAAAGAACTGCACAGAAAAGTAGAAAAATTTTATGAAAATTACTAGTTTTTTTCCAAGACATAGGTGTGTGAATTAGGTTCAACTTTTTTGGTAATTTAAAGTTAAGAATCGTTGTTTTTTTGTTTGTTTTTCTGCTGAATTAACATTCTAGGTAACTGAAAATGAACAAGATTTTTTTAATCAAAAAAAAGAGTTTCGTCAGAATATTCAAAAAAAGGAGCAACTAATGTTAAAATTTCCAAAAATGTTTTTAATGTATCTAATAAAATAAAAATTTCTCTATCTAAAGACAATAAAAAAACAAGAAAATAAATTTGTGAGGCCGGAAGCTGATTCAAAGCAAAAAATTCTTTAAAAACGGAATCTCGGAAATGTTTAAGCTGAAAAATTTTTTTCAATAAAACATTATAATCAGTGACTAAAATCCTTAAATTTTTTTCAAGGGGGGGGACTTCAGCACGACTACGATTAAATTTTGAAACAAGATTCACTAATGTTAAATTTATGTCCAATAAAGAAGAATTACAAAAAAAATTGAATCTATTTAAAACTTTCCAAACCGAAATCAAATACTTTTCTTGATTTACTTGTTTTTTTAATTCGTCTAAAAGAGAAAGTTTAATTAAGTCTTCAAATGTTTGAACCGGGCTTTCTTTCGAATTCGATAAAATTGTGTCACTTTCTGCAATTACCGATTTCATTTTTTGAAAAAAACAAAACGAAAAAAGGCGGTTATAATCGACAACCAGTTTTGCCATTAAAAATTTTTTTTCCTCCAAAATTGGGGGATTTGAAAATACCGTATCAAAATCTTTAGAAAGAGTTTTAAATCTTGAAAATGTTTTTTCAGAGTACATAAGTTTACAAAAATTATTTCAACAACTCCGTTTTTTTATTTAGTCTATTCCTAAAGAACGAAGAAAAAATTCATTCGTTTGTTTTGCAAAGGAACTCAAAATCATAAACATAGAAATTTGTCCAACTAACAAACCAAAAACAAAAGGAGAGTTTCTTAAAAACTCAAAACTGGTTTCAAGAAGACCTAAAACAGAAAAATTGATTTTAGTTGTTTTGTTTTTATAAGAAGTTTGTTGGGTTAAAACGGGTTGAGAAGTGAAATCTTGAGAGTAATAATTTGGTGGATTTAAATGTGAATTTTCATAATAATGCTGTGGTTGCTCTAAGGTTCCGTTTAAACCTTGATTTTGAAATTTCTGATTTGTTTGGTGAATTCTTTGTGATTGGGTTGGCACTAATCTATTTTTTTCAACGAATGAAAAATCTTTTTCGTTCATACTAAGCTACCTCCATTGGGAATTTTGCGGCCTCAAAAAAGAAACTGGTGTTTTTGATACGTTCAAAATTTTAAGAAATTTTCTATTTAGCTTTTTTAAAAGTAATTTTATCTTGTTTGGAAAGCAGAAAATGTCTTTTTTTGAGTTTTTTTTATTTAGTATACTCCAAATTTCTGAAATTTCTCACTTATGGACTTTCTTTTTTTTTTAAAATTGAGTCAAAAGAAACCCCAGGGGTTTATGCCGACTTCTGCCAAAAAAATTGCCTGCTTCTGCAAAACGTGTTCCTGGGGGGTGAGAGGGAGGGGGTTATTGTGTAATAATCCCAAAAACTGAAATTTTTGGCAAAATAGACATCTTCTAGTGAAAATTTTCTTGAAAAGTTTTCTATTTCGTCCCAATGGTCCCGGTTGTATAAATAAAACCGGGAAAGAAAAGTTTGAATGAATGAATAAATTGCACTAAAAACAAAGGTATGTTATGCTTAATAAAAAAACTACAAAATCAACTTTGAGAAACAAACCAGGGTTTTTGGTACAGGTTCGTATTTCAAGAAAATGAATTTTTTATAGAGATAGTATAGTCGCGGGTATAGCTCAGTGGTAGAGCGGCACCTTGCCAAGGTGCATGTCGCGCGTTCGACTCGCGTTACCCGCTGTGGTCTTTAGAAAAGACCTCTAAAAAAACGCGAGGAAAGGTGGCAGAGCGGTTGAATGCATCGGTTTTGAAAACCGACGTAGTTGCGAGACTACCGGGGGTTCGAATCCCCCCCTTTCCGAAATTTGTTCGTCTAAAAAAATTTATAGGTTTGATCAAGAGTTTAACAAAATTTTCAATCTCTCAAAAACGGCACAATTTTTCGTGATTCAAACCTCTTAAAAAATTTTATGAAAAAGCTAACCTTTAACTAGTAAATTTTTAGCTAACTTGTTAAAGTGTTTTAAAAACTTTTTTCTTTTTTTTATTTTACGATACAATAGTTAAGAGAAATAAGAAAAAAACTCTTTTAACAAAAAAGTTAACTTTTTTGTTAAGAGACTTCATAAATCTGAAGTTCATAAAACTAAAAAGTGCGAAGCACTTACTAAGAGTAAGGAGTAAATTTTCAATGGAAGTAAACATCCTCGGCGTGATTGCAACAGCTTTATTTATTATTATCCCAACATCTTTTCTTTTAATTCTTTATGTAAAAACTGCAAGTACACAAGAATAAAAACTTCTTAAGCAAAGAAGCACCAATTCACCAAAATTAAAATAGCCTACAAATTCTCTTTTTGGTAGTGTTTTGCTTTCTGAAAAGATTAAATTTCAGTTATTTTAATTTTCAGTTGTTTTGAGTTCTTTCTCTGAAATTCTACTCAACACGATTTTCGAACTAAAAAAGCCTTTGTCCCAATTCGTAAAGAATTGGGAATAAAACGCAGCAAGGAGATAAATTTTCATTTTTGAAGGTTTTAATTTTTAGCATTTTAAGAATTAAAATGAGTGACGTGGAATACTTTAAATTTTTTTTGGGCCGAGCTGGATTTGAACCAGCGTAGGCGAAAGCCAACGGATTTACAATCCGCCCCCATTAGCCACTCGGGCATCGACCCATAGAGTTATAAAATAAAAAAATTTAAGAACTACAGCGTGTGCGTCTCAACTATTGAACGGTAAAGCTCTAAATAAAATTTTTATTAGCTTGTTTTTTACTACTCTCAACTTTTAGTTTACTAAACAGAAAAAAAAAAAACAACTCGTGTTTTTTTTTTTTTTTAGTAAAATATTATTAAAGTTGATAATTCACTTTGAGGGGATATGGCGGAATCGGCAGACGCAACGGACTTAAAGGTACAACTTCAATCATTTTTGAGCCTTTAAAAGGAAACTTTTAAAGTGAATGCTCTCAAATTCAGGGAAATTCATAAAACTCTTTTTGTTTTATTACGAACAATCCTGAGTCAACTTAAAGTTGAATTTAACCAACTTTAAGAGGTGCAGAGACTCAACGGGAGCTATCCTAACAATTAACCTTAATGTTTTTGTTAAGTATTAATTGAGGATAAAGAGAGAGTCCAGTTTCATAATCTGAAAATCCGTTGGTTCATTGAACCGTGAGAGTTCAAGTCTCTCTATCCCCAAAAACTAGAGTCAAATGAAAAATCTATGTTTTTCGTTTGACAAATTATTAAAACCAAAAGTTCGAAATCTTAAAACTTTGGGAATGACATCATTTATTGAGTTATTGAAATTTCAATTGCAAATAATCTTCAATCTGTTTTTTTTTTTTAATTTGGAAAGTCGCTTTTTAAAAAAATGGGGTAAAAAGGACCATTCTGGTAAATTTTTTTTGACTCGAGTTTTTTAAAAAACTCGAGTCAATTAAAGAGTGTTGCCCCTGAATCTTCTTATTTAGCTAAAGATTCCCAACTCATAGTAACATCATCAAGAAGAACTGAACTGTTATAAATTTCTAAAATAATTACAAGAAAAACTGCAAAAAGAGCCATAAAAATACCCATTAATACAGTTGTACCCCAACCCGGAGCTACCTTTCCGTATTCTGAGTTTAATGGCTTAAGAAGAGTTCCTAATGGAGTAGAAATTCCAGTGTCTTCTGTTTTCACTTTTGATGTAGTTCCAGTTGCCATAATATTTGCGATAAAATAGTTTTGTTTTACTTTCTGTAAAAAAATAGAAAAAATTCCTATTTATTTTTGAGTTCTAGGAGATTGTAGAGTACAAATTTTTTTAAACCAGAACTCGAGTTTTTGAAGAAACTCGAGTCAAAAACTCGTGAGTTTTTAAGTTTCAATTTTGTTTTTTTAAAACAATAAAGTTTAAATTAAAAATCTAAATCTGCTTAAGTACTAAGTTCAAATTTCTAGTCCCACAACAAAATTTTTCGGTTTTCCCGTCCCAATTCATTTGGGAACAAAATGCAAGATTTACAGGACTTTTCTATAAGTCTATTATATACTAAGTTTTCTTTTAGATAAAAGTTTTAGCTATAATGTCAGTCAACAGAAGTTTGAGCCTACAATTTTGTGTTCAAATTTTTTGTTTGATTTTCAATTATGTTTTACTAAAAAAAAATTGATTTTTTTTGTTAAAATTAAACTAAGAAAAATTTTGGTGCTAAAAAAATGAAAATATTAGTTTTCATTTTTTTAGCGAATGTTTTGATTAATGAATCTTTACTGGAACAAATTTTTTTCAATATTTTCGAACATTTTTTAAACTTTACACCTCATTCATTTGTTTCTAAAAAAACTTAAAAAACTAATCTTGAAATTCAAATAACTTGAAAAATTTTATTCAAGGATCTTAAATTAGGAGAACTGAATCAAAACCAAACTCATTTATTTCACTGAAACCAGAGTTTTTTTTATAAAATGGGATACAAGAGTTAGTAGGTTCTAACATTCTTTTGATTTTTGATCCAAAAATTACCAAAATTTAGTTACTAATTATTACTTCATTATGGAAAGCCCCGCTTTTTTCTTTACAATTTTTCTCTGGTGTTTATTATTAAGTATTACTGGGTATTCTATTTATGTAGGCTTTGGCCCACCATCGCAACAACTACGAGATCCCTTCGAAGAACATGAAGATTAATTGTTTGTTGATCATTAAAAATCTCATGCCTTTCTTTTACCTGAAAACATTACATAAAACCTTTCTTTTTTAATTCGAAAAAAGAGATGAAAAAAAAAGGAAAAACAGGCTAAGTGAGACTAATAGAACCCAAAAGGAAATCTTCAGTTTTCCTGTTGGGTCAACTACCTGTTTCCACAAAGCAAAAACGAGTGCTTTTTTTTAACGAATTCGAGGTAAAAAGACACCTTTTTTGTTTATTTTTTGAGTTCTTTTGCTAGGTTTTTTTGTGAAAATAAAGTTTTTTGAAAAAATTTCTTAAAGTGTCCTCTTTTAATGAAATTTTAAATTAAATCCATGTCTCATTAAGGGCTTTATTACCCTTAATGAGCTTTGTTAAAGAGTCTCTAATCTAGTCTTTGCCAAAAATTCTATTTTTGGCACCAGGTTGGTCTCTTTTTTTGCCGCTAAGGTCTTTTTAATTGGTTGCTTGTCAAAAAGCAAGTTTTTTCCTGCAAACAGCGTTTTGATTTTTCTTCCATTTGTTTTTAGTGCTGTTTTGGCATAAAAAGTTTTTATGATAGAAGCAAATTTCAATGAAACAATCAACAAAAACTAGTTTTGAATTCGTGAGTTTTCAAACTCACGAATTCCGTTGCCATTCTCAATTTTATTTCTTATTTCATAAAATTGAGAATAATTCCAAACTCCTTTATTTTACAATACGTGGAGGTTCTCTAAAGAAAATGGCAAAAAAGATAATCCCTAATGTTCCAACTAATAAAAAAGTATAAACTAATGCTTCCATAGAAAAAAATTTTCCTTCGTTAGTAACAAACCACAATTTGGACTAAACTCAATAGTTTCCGAAAAGCGCTTCCATACTGGAATATTTGCTAATAGATTTTCGGTCAGTGTTTGTATAGAAAACGTAAAGATCTTTAAAACAATTTTTAAAGGAAGGACAAAAACCTGAAATTCAGATTTTTGTCCAAAATTAGAAAAGATCTTATACTGATTGGCGACGAGTTGAAGTATCACCAAGTTTTAAGAATGCACCAAATTCTACTTGTTCATCTAAATCTGCATCAATACCCGCAAATACATCTCGGAAGATTGTTCGCGCACCGTGCCAAATATGACCAAAGAAGAAAAGAAGAGCAAAACATAAATGAGCGAAAGTAAACCAACCACGTGGGCTTGTACGGAATACACCGTCTGATTGAAGAGTTGCACGATCAAATTCGAAAATTTCCCCTAATTGAGCACGTCGAGCATACTTTTTAACTGTTGCTGGATCACTAAATGTTACACCATCTAATTCACCACCATAGAAAGTTACAGAAACACCCACTTGTTCAATACTGTATTTAGATTCAGAACGACGGAAAGGAACATCCGCACGAACGATGCCATCTTTATCTAAAAGAACTACAGGGAATGTTTCAAAGAAAGTTGGCATACGACGAACAAAAAGTTCATTACCTTGCTTATCTTTGAAAACAGCATGACCTAACCAGCCCACTGCAATACCATCTCCGCTGTTCATAGCACCGGCACGGAAAAGACCACCTTTAGCTGGGTTATTTCCAATGTAATCGTAGAATGCTAATTTTTCAGGAATTTCTGCCCAAGCTTGTGATGCAGATTTTCCTTCAGAAAGACTTGTCTGTACACGACGTTCGATTTCTTGTTGGAAGAAACCTAAATCCCATTGATAACGAGTCGGGCCGAAAAGTTCAATCGGTGTTGCTGCCGAACCGTACCACATTGTACCAGATACAACAAAAGCTGCCCAAAATACTGCTGCGATACTACTAGAAAGTACTGTTTCAATGTTACCCATACGAAGACCATTATAAAGTCTTTGTGGTGGACGAACACAAAGGTGGAATAAACCTGCTAAAACACCTAAAATTCCAGCAGCAATATGGTGAGCTGAGATTCCGCCTGGGTTATAAGGATCAAATCCTGTCGCATCCCAAGAAGGAGCAACTGCTTGAACAGTCCCTGTAATACCATAAGGATCTGAAACCCAAATACCAGGACCAAATACACCAGTTACATGGAAAGCTCCAAAACCAAAACAAAGAAGACCTGATAAAAACAAATGGATACCAAAAATTTTTGGAAGATCTAAAGCTGGATTTGATGTTCTTGGATCACGGAAAAGTTCAAGATCCCAATAAACCCAATGCCAAATGGATGCAGCAAAAAGTAAACCTGATAAAATAATATGAGATGCCGCAACACCTTCATAACTCCAAATACCAGGGTTTGATGCTGTTTCACCACTAATAGTCCAGCCACCCCAAGATTGAGTGATTCCTAAACGTGTCATAAAAGGTAATACAAACATACCTTGACGCCACATTGGATTTAAAACTGGATCAGAAGGATCAAATACAGCAAGCTCATAAAAAGCCATTGAACCAGCCCAACCAGAAACTAATGAAGTATGCATTAAATGTACAGCAATTAAACGACCTGGATCGTTTAAAACTACCGTATGAACACGATACCAAGGTAAACCCATACGAAGTGATTTTTTTAGTGATTTTTTACTTTCTTTCTTTTCGTGTGAGTTTTGTTAAATGATTAACAACACTCAAACTTAAATTTTCTTATTTCTAGTATACCACAGCTTTATTTTTTTATTCTAAGTTTTTACTAAACTCGTTTTTGCATTGAAATGATGTAAAAAGTAACCGTTCTGTTTGCCAAAAAATAAAAAATTTGATTTTTTATTTTTGGCATCAGCTAGTCGTAAGATTCGTAAATTCAATTCAAAAGCACGTCCCAAATTTGTAAACAAATTTGGGAAAGAGACGGTAATAAACAAATTTCTGTTTTAATATGTTAAAAGTATTGAATCCTGAAATTGGTTTAAAATTTTCTTTAATTTTTTACGATTTTCCAGTATACTAAATCATAGATCTTTAGTTTTAGTATCATATCAAAAACTTAAGGAAACTTTTAAACAATTTAAATAACAACTATGCCAATTGGTGTTCCTAAAGTCCCATTTCGTTTACCGGGCGAACCTTCAGCCCAATGGGTTGATTTATATAATCGATTATATCGTGAACGTGTTTTATTTCTTTGTCAAGAATTAGACGATGAGTTGGCAAATCAACTGATCGGTATTATGCTTTATTTAAATGCAGAAGAACAAAATAAAGGTCTTTATATTTATATTAACTCTCCAGGAGGTTCTGTAACCTGTGGAATTGCTGTCTATGACGCAATGAACTACATCAAATCAGAAGTTACTACAATTTGTGTAGGAACAGCAGCCTCAATGGCATCCTTCATTTTAGCAGGTGGAGACCGCGGTAAACGGATTGCTTTACCTCATTCTAGAATTATGATTCACCAACCTGAAGGTGGCAGCCAAGGTCAAGCTTCTGAAGTACTTTCTGAATCTGAAGAAGTTATGCGAATCCGTCGACAAGTAGGTCGCATTTATGCCGAGCGGACCGGTCAACCACTTAGTCGTATTTCTCGAGATATGGACCGAGATCAATTCCTCTCAGCTCGCGAAGCAAAAGATTATGGTCTTGTAGACCAAGTAGCTGTTGATACAAAATGGTCTACAAATTAATAATTGGAGACTCTTTTCCGAAAATTTCAGAAAGTCTAGGATGCCCAAAATTTTATCGCCTCTTCCCGTTTTTGTAAACAAAAACGGAAAAGGAAGGGCAACGTCCCATTTTCTTTGGTCCCGGTTTTGCTTCTCGATTTTGTGTACAAAATCGAGATGACAAAACCGGGAAATAAGAGACTTGGTACCAAAAACATTTTTTTTGGTAAAAGAAAGGCACTGTTTTTTTTTAGCCTAATTGTGGTTTAATTGGTTTTCATGCTCTCCTTCATTTTTTATTTTCTAAAAAATGACCTTGGATTGACCCAACTCTAGGGAGAATTCAAACTAGTTTTTGGGTACAGTCACAATTTTCGAGTTTATTATCAATAACCTTTTTGAGAAAAACTCTCCCAAATTGAAAGGATTTGGGGATGCGTGTTTAAAACTCTCGAAATTTATTTATGGGTAAAGTTTACGATTGGTTTGAAGAACGTCTTGAAATTCAAGCCATTGCTGATGATATTTCTAGTAAATATGTTCCACCACATGTAAATATTTTTTATTGCATTGGGGGTATTACTTTTACATGTTTTTTAGTTCAAGTTGCAACCGGTTTTGCGATGACATTTTATTATCGACCTACCGTTGCAGAAGCTTTTGCTTCGGTACAGTACATTATGACTGATGTTAACTTTGGTTGGTTAATCCGATCAATTCACCGTTGGTCTGCTAGTATGATGGTTTTAATGATGATTCTTCATGTATGCCGAGTATACTTAACTGGTGGTTTTAAAAAACCACGTGAACTTACTTGGGTTACTGGTGTAATTATGGCAGTATGTACTGTTTCATTCGGGGTAACTGGGTATTCGTTACCTTGGGACCAAGTAGGCTATTGGGCCGTAAAAATTGTAACTGGTGTCCCAGATGCGATTCCAGGTGTTGGACCAGCATTAGTAGAACTTTTACGTGGTGGTGTCGGTGTAGGACAAGCAACATTAACACGTTTTTATAGTCTTCATACTTTTGTGTTACCACTTTTAACTGCAGTTTTCATGCTAATGCACTTTTTAATGATTCGTAAGCAAGGGATTTCTGGACCACTTTAAACAAATCCTTTCACCTTTCCCTTTCCCAAAAACTGCGTTAGTCCCAAAAAATAAAATTTTTTGGGAACGGGACCAGTTTCTTAGTCTCGTTTTTGTTTACAAAAACGAGAAAGGACCAGTGTCAATTTTGGGATAAATTTTTGCTCATAGATGAGCACTATAAAAAAGTAGAGTTGAGTAAGAAAAGAAACTCTTCTTTACTTACGAATTTCTTATTTAATTAACGGAGATTTTTATGGCAGTTACGAAAAAACCAGATTTATCAGATCCTGTATTACGCGCAAAACTTGCGAAAGGCATGGGCCATAATTATTATGGTGAGCCAGCATGGCCTAACGACTTACTCTACATTTTCCCAGTAGTAATTTTTGGAACTTTCGCTTGTGTAATTGGTTTATCAGTTTTAGACCCAGCAGCGATTGGTGAACCAGCAAATCCTTTTGCAACACCGCTAGAAATTTTACCAGAATGGTATTTTTACCCTGTTTTCCAAATTTTACGAGTAGTTCCTAATAAACTTTTGGGAGTACTTTTAATGGCTGCTGTTCCAGCAGGTTTATTAACTGTTCCGTTTATCGAAAATATTAATAAATTTCAAAACCCATTCCGTCGTCCAGTAGCAACAACTGTATTTTTAATTGGTACAGTTGTAGCAATTTGGTTAGGAATTGGTGCAGCTTTACCTATTGATATTTCTTTAACTTTAGGCTTATTTTAATTAAACATTAAGCTTATTTTGAATAAAAAGCTTAATCTGTTTGATCATCAAACAGATTAAGCTTAGAACAGTTATTAGGCAGATTTGATTTCAACACAAGTTTTTGATTTTCTAAAAACTTTTATGTATAAAAATCGACAGAGTACCTCTTTTTATGATATGATGGGACTATGAGATTCATCGATCTGTATTTATCAATTAAAAATCATGTCAGGACTGAAAAGAAGCAGCATTAAAGGTTGATAATTATACGAGAGTTAGCTTTGATTTATTATCAAAACTTGATGAATCTCTTTTTTGTTTACTCTAATTTGATTAGTAAATTGAGAAATTTCTTAATTTAGTGTTTTTGATTCTACGTTTAAATTTCTCAACGATAAAAATTATTTAATCAACTTCTTTGCATTTCCAAAATTTTTAAATTTTGGACCACAAAAAATTTCATTTTTTGTTTTTTGAAAGAGAGATATAATTAAAAAATCGAAGACTTAGATTCTTAACAAGGCAAACTTATAATACAAACACAATTATAAAACATTAGAAGTTAAAAAAATTGATTGACGTTCTTAGCTTCGACCCACCCGCTCCTACAAATTTTTTATGATTGAAAATTTATGAAAATTTTTACTACTGGACTCTCTTTTTTTGAAAAAAAAGTGAGTAAAAATAGAAAAAAATTTTTAGAGGTTCTTTTTACCTTTTTTATTCGTCTTTTACTAAGTAAACTAGTTTTTTTATGAGCATTTCGTCATTTTTTAAATTCATCAATATTTAAAAACTAAAAAATTTGAAAAATTTTTTTCATAAGCCTTTTTTATTTAGTTTTAAAAAAGTTAAACTTGGTTGAATTTGTAAACAGGAAAAATTAGCTTAGTCTCATCTAAATAAATCAAGCCTTTCTTTTACCAAAAACAAATGTGAATCTCAAAAAATTTCATTTTTTGAGAACAGGTACGCTGCAGGCCCATTTTTTTTTTCAAAAATTAGATCATTTGAGAAAGAGTCCAACATAACTGTTGGTCCTTTTTTTATTTACAAAAACGGGAGGGGAACAGGCCCGATTTCGGTTTGACCAATTCTACTATTTTGATTAGGAACTAGGCGGCACCCAGATTCGAACTGGGGGATGGAGGATTTGCAATCCACTGCCTTACCACTTGGCTATACCGCCTGAAAGCTTTCGAACCTATTGATATGTCATGTTTAGCTATACCAGCATGGTTTTAGAAAAAAGGGAATTTATTTTGATATTATCATAAATTTTTAAAAAATTATACATTTTAACGAAATGAGCTTTAACCAAAAATTGTCATGCAAAAAAGAATTAAAAAGAAATGTTTTGGTAAAGGTTCAAGATCCTAAAACGATTTTGACTGCTAATCCTGAAATATTTGAGACTGAAAACCCAAATCTGGATTCTAATAAAAGAAATTTTGTAATATCTAAACAATTTCAAAATCAACAGCATTATTCACAATTTGGCTTTTCAACGGAAATTCCAAATCTTATTGACGTGCAACGACAAAGTTTTTATTCATTTCTTAAACAGGGTATTAAAACTGCTTTTCAGGAACCTCTTTATTTTTCTAGTTCGACACATCAGTTAGAAATTCAATTTTTTCCTCAATGGATTCAATATCAAAAACCGGATTTTAATCAAAAACAAGCGTTCATTTTAGGAAAAACATACGGATCCTCTGTTTACATTCCGGTTGGCATAAAATCAAATAAATCACCAACCCTAAAAGTTGAATGGCTCTTTGTGGGAGTTTTACCACTTATGACAAAACATGGGCATTTTGTGATTAATGGAATTCCTCGTGTTGTTTTACATCAAATGGTCCGAAATCCTGGTATTTATACAATTCCACGTGATTCCAGAACTCAAACAGCGACAGTTCGGATTGTCCCAGAAAAAGGAGGTTGGATTAATCTCACCGTAGATAAAAAAAATCGATTATGGTTTTCGACTCGTGCTTTACGAAGAAAAGTCTCTCTTTTAGTTTTTTTACAAGCATTAGGTCTTTCTCGAAGTGAAATTTTTCAACGTTTAGAACATTCAGAAATTCTAGCAAACAGTTATGTTAACGAATTGTCTTTAACAAAGAAAAATCAAGATGCGGAAACTTTGTTAATTGGAAAAACTCGTCATGATAAGATTTTAATTCGAGCTGGTTTAACTGGCCATCCTCGTACACAACAAGAAGCTTGGCACTATCTCTACGCACATTTTCTTGAATATAGTCCATATGCCCGAGATGAGTCTATAACAGAAGAAACTGTGAGAGATTTTTTTTGGAATACCCTTTGGAATAAACAAACGCTTATTTTGGGTAAAATTGGGCGACACCAATTTAGAGAAAAAATTGGAAGTCCAGAACCTTTAACTCAATATTCTCTTACAATGGAAGATCTTTTGGGAGCTACTCAAGCTTTATTAAAACTTATTTATAAAGAAAGACTCGGCGATGAAATTGATAGTTTGACACAAAAACGAATTCGAGGGTGTGACGAATTTTTATTAGAACAGCTAAACCGTGCAATAAAAGAGTTTGAGGTCTTTTTTACCAGAAAAGTTAGTACATTACCTACCACAAAATCAGGTCTTTCAGAGTACAATCCCTTAGAAAATCTCTGGCGACAAAATAAAACAGTTTTTTCAAAAACTGTTACAAAATCTTGGAAAAGTTTTTTCACTAGTGGGACTTTAGCTCAATTTATGGATCAAACCAACCCATTAGCGGAAGCTACACATAAACGTCGTCTCACTGTTTTAGGCCCTGGAGGAGTAAACAGCAAACAGACAACTATTCAAATTCGAGGTATTCATCCAACTTATTATGGTCGATTATGTCCAATCGAAACGCCCGAAGGACAAAACGCTGGATTAGTAAATTCTTTTACTGTTCTAGCAACTGCCTCAAAAGACGGTTTAGGTACTATCACTACCCCTTTTTATCAAGTTTATAAAGGTCAAGTACAGAAAAATTTACCTCCTCTTTTTATTTCCCCCAATCAAGAATATCAACATATTGCAGCTCCAGCGGACATTCGTCTTACTCCATGGAATGTTTTACCAAAACTTTCACTTCCTGTTAGAAAAGAATTAAATTTTGACTATGAGGTCTCAACTCGAATTACTACTCAATCAGTGGGAATTTTACAAAGCATTTCGGTGGCGACGAGTTTAATCCCTTTTTTAGAACATGATGATGCAAATAGAGCTCTGATGGGATCAAATATGCAACGTCAAGCGGTTCCACTTATAAGACCCCAAGCTCCTCTTGTTGGCACAGGTCTTGAAACTCGGGTTGTTTCTGATGTCAATCATGTAATTCATGCTTCTCAAAGCGGTTATATAACTAAAGTAAGTTCAACACGAATTAAAACAATTACTCCTGCCTACGTACGGAGTCACAGATCTACTTTTTCTCGAATTTTTACAACTAAACACCAGATTAATAAAGTCTTTCGGGAACTAAAAACAAATAATTTTCATACTAATAAAAAAGCTGAAACTCCATTTTTAAAAATTGGAACATATTTGGGCAAATTTGGGACGGCCCTTCCCACATTTTGGGAAAGGGAAGAACCCCGTTCGTTTTTAACAGGTAGAAGGTATCGGCTAAAACAAGCTTGTCCGATTTTAATGGCCCAAACGGGCCAAAAGGGCGGAAAAGTTTATGATTTCCTTCAAAAACTTAAATTTAACGAGATGGTCACTGACGGTCTCCAAATCCAGACTTTTGAGAAAGGAAAGGTAGAAAACTGGAGTAAAAAAAACCAATTAAATCAAAAGACCTTTCAAAGTGAATTTGGACAAACTTTTCTACATGAAAAAAACTATCTTCTTACACGCTATCAACGCACTAATCAAAGTACCTGTATTTCAGAAAAACCTATTCTTTCAGAAACTTCTTGGGTTGAAAAAGGTGATATTCTTGCGGACGGGGCAGCTAGTTCAAACGGAAAACTTTCAATCGGACAAAATGTTATTGTCGCTTATTTGCCTTGGGAAGGCTATAACTTTGAAGATGCGATTTTGATAAGTCAAAGATTGGCGGATCAGGATATTTTTACCTCTCTTCATATTGATCATTATGATATTGAAGTAAAAAACACACAACACGGACTAGAAATTATTACTAATCAAATTCCACTTAAAATAGATGAATCAACGCGAGATATTTTAAAAATTGAAAAACTCAATTCAAAAGGATTGGTTGAAATTGGGAGTTGGGTTGAAGAGGGAGATTATTTAGTTGGAAAAATTAGTCCTCTTAATCCAAAAGGGCCATCTGTCGAACATCAATATGAGAAACTCTATAACGTTATAATGCAGCGAGAAAAAACAAATTTCCGAAACACAAGTTTACGTGTGCCTAAAGGTGTCGAAGGGTTTGTTTTAGATGTGCAAATTTTACCTTCGCGCGAGCCCGATGTTGCAGCTTTAGCGGAAAAAAATGCAATTTTAAGAGTTCGAATTAGTTTACTGCAAAGAAGACGAATTCAAGTTGGTGATAAAATGGCCGGACGCCATGGAAATAAAGGTATTGTTTCAAATATTTTACCGTGTCAGGATATGCCCTATCTCCCTGATGGAACTCCGGTCGATATTGTTTTAAATCCTCTAGGAGTTCCTTCACGAATGAATGTAGGTCAAATTTTAGAATGCCTTTTAGGTTTAGCAGGACGCTATTTACGGGAAAGCTATACAACAAATTTGTTTGATGAACAATTTGGGGCGGAAGCTTCTCGAAGCCTTGTGTATTCTAAACTGTATGAAGCATCTATAAAAACATCAAATTCCTGGTTATTTGAACCACACCATCCCGGGAAAATAAAAATTTTCGATGGCCGAACCGGAATTCCTTTTGATCAACCGGTCACTGTAGGGTGTGCATATATTTTAAAATTAGTCCATCTTGTAGATGACAAAATTCATGCTCGAGCAACTGGTCCTTATTCTGCAGTAACACAACAACCTGTAAGAGGTCGTTCTAGAAATGGTGGTCAACGTTTAGGAGAAATGGAAGTTTGGGCTTTACAAGCTTATGGCGCAGCCTATACATTACAAGAATTACTAACTTTAAAATCTGACGATGTTGAAGGAAGAAAACAGGCAGTTTTTCGTATTTATGCCAATAAAACTTTAACTTCTGGGCGACCAGAAAGTTTTAAGGTTTTATTACGCGAATTACAGGCTCTCTGTTTTGATCTGAACTTATATGGTAGTCAAGGATCAAAACATATTTCTGGACCGATAGCACTCACAAAATTAGAAAATTTAATTTAATAACCAGTCTGTTTAAAATAATTTCTACAGGCGATGACAAAAATACCGTGTTTTGTCTTCCCAAATTTGTAAACAAGTTTGGGACTAGGTTTACCTTTCCGTTTCCACTGTTTACTTTCCCTTCTCCTTTTTGGTTCTCGGTTTTGCTTCTCTTTCCCAAATTTTTAAACAAATTTGGGAAGGGACCTTTTGTTTACAAATTTGGGACTGGTCCCGGGAAGACCTTCCCGGTTTTGTAGCCAAAACCGGGACCATCGAGAAGCAAAAGAGCTGAAAAGTGGCAACGGGAAGGAATACCAAATTCAAAACAAATTTGGTAAGGGAACATAATTATGAACAAAAAAAAAGGTCGACTTTTTCAAAAATTAGAAATAGGGGTCGCTTCCCCGAAGCAAATTCGACAATGGGCTGAGCGTTTTCTTCCAAATGGTGAAATGGTTGGTGAAGTCACTAGTTGGGAAACCGTTAACTATAAAACATTAAAACCAGAACCAAATGGACTGTTTTGTCAAAAAATTTTTGGACCGGTCGTTGATTTTACGTGTGCTTGTGGAAAAAAATCAACAAAGGTTCAACGAGGTTTTTGTCCTAAATGTGGTGTTGAAAGAACACATTCCAGAGTTCGAAGATATCGTCTTGGCTATATTAAATTAAAACAACCCGTTGTTCACCCTCTTTATGCTTCACATAGACCATCTCCCTTAAGTTTATGTTTAAATTGGTCAACGAAGCGAGTTCAGGCTGTAATGAAAACATCAGAATTTTGTAGTCTTTCTCAAACTTTTACTGTTTTTCGTTCAAATTTTGAATCACGTTCATTTTTTCAAAATGACGTGAAAATTTACAATAGTGAAATTGAAATAAAACAAAATTCAGAAATCACAAATGAAAATCTTCCCAAATTAAGGGTATCCTCTCTTCAAAACAATGTAAATTTTTTTCAAAACGAAAAGCTTAAAACTAATACAAAAAATCAAAAATATTCTTTTAATAAAATTCAAAACGCGAAAAAGCTAAAAAAATACCGTAAGCAAGGCATAAAACCTCGTTTATTTGAGTGTAAAAAACAATCGATATCTCCGTTTTTTGTTTTTAATAATGGAACCAGCGAAGCACGTCTTTATGGAATTGCATATGATGCTACTTGGCGACAAGTTGAAGAATTTCAAGAATTTTTATTTTATTTATGGGAACAGTCCTTTTCCTATGAATCTGGGATTGCCTACTACTCTTTTACAAAGCCAATTAAAAACCAAACTCGAGAAATTCCAAAGCATGATCAAGCTTATGCAATTCAGACAGGTGGGTTTGCCTTTCAGCATATTCTGTCATATTTAGATGCAGGTAGATTACAAAAAGAACTTGCAACTCAGTATGTTCAACTCCAAGGTTACATTAGATTTCTTCATGAAAGAATTGCAGCTCTGGAATTAAGTCTCTTTGAAGATAGAAAAGAATTTAAAAGATTACGAATTAAACTAAATCGATTACAACAACTCCAACTCAAATGTAAACGTCAAATAGAAACATTTCGTGATTTTGAGCAAGCTAAAATGCAACCAGCTTGGATGGTTTTAAGCTATTTACCTGTTTTACCTCCAGGCTTACGCCCAATTACTTCAATTCGTGGTGAATTGATTGTTTCTGACATTAATAGTTTGTACCGAAAAGTTTTAATCCGAAATAAACGGATTACAAGAGGAGCAAATTTTGGAGTTTTCGATACTGCCCTTAGTGGAAGTTGGCTTTCATGGTGTTATAATGTACGGCAAGTTCAAGAAGCTGTTGATGAACTTTTAAAAACAGGAAGCGTTGAATCTGGAAAACCTTTAAAATCTCTTTTGGATGGTCTAAAAGGAAAACAAGGCCGTTTCCGACAGCACTTACTTGGTAAACGGGTTGATTATTCAGGGCGGTCTGTAATTGTCGTTGGACCACAATTAAAAATTCATCAATGCGGTCTTCCAAAACAAATGGCCATTGAGCTGTTTCAACCTTTTATTATTCAAAAGCTAAGAAAAAAAGGAATTGTTTTTACTACAACTGCCGCAAAAGCTTTAATTGCTGAACGAAAACCAATTGTTTGGTCGATTTTAGGTGAAATTTTAAAAACTCATCCAATTTTATTAAACCGTGCTCCGACGTTACATCGATTAGGGATTCAAGCTTTTTTACCACAATTAGTGGAAGGAAAAGCGATTTTATTACACCCCTTAGTTTGCCCTGCTTTTAATGCGGATTTTGACGGGGATCAAATGGCTGTTCATGTTCCACTTTCTGCAACAACCCGAGCCGAAGCTCTCGATTTACTTTGGTCAAGAAATCATTTGTTAGCCCCTGCTTCTGGTCAGCCTCTTCTTTTACCAACACAAGATATGGTTTTGGGCTTTTATTATCTTACTTGTTCTCAAGAAAAGGTGTTGAAAGGTTTAGAGAATCTTATTCCTAGTCGACAAGCTTTACTCCAAAATCAACAGTTTGCTGAGAATCCAAAAGGGCTCTATTTTTCTACTTTTTCTCAAGTGAAGGGTGCTTATGATCGTGGATTTCTTAATTTACATACTCCTATTTGGGTTAAATGGTCAGGCTTTGTTCAAACTTTTGTTACAGAACAGCAAGCTCGCACAAAAGAAACTGTAATTGAAACACGACTCGATCTTTCTGGAAAAGGCGAAACATTGTTTTTAGATAGTTGTTATCTTTGGAAAAATCAAATTAGTTTCTCTAATCAATCTCAAAAATTTGTTTTCGTACGGACTACGCCAGGAAGAGTCTTAATGCATTCTTGGATTTTCCAATCTCAAGATTCTCAAAACTCAAAATAACCTACTTAAAAAAGTGTTACAAAACTTTTTATAAAGTTGCAAATAGTACCAAATTTTACAAATTTTTGAGCTCCCTTAAACTTTACTTTACTCTTTAAAGCTTATTGTCAAGCCTTTCCCAAATTCTCTTAATAATCGTTCCCTTTCCCAAATTTGTTTACAAATTTGGGAAAGAGACGGGAAAGGTTTTGCAAATAAAAAAATAAAAATTTTACTCAATTTAAACCTTTCTTATAAGCTCTCCCACAGCTGATGCCAAATCTTTCAGAGCGGAGAATTTAAAGGCAAATTGGAAAAGAAAAGGAACTAAAATTATGACAAATCAAAAAAACATAAAAACAACTCTTGCCGGTCCCAAATTTGGAATCGAATTTGAACAGAGTTGGACCCAAAATGTTTTTTTCAATACCTGTTTTGATAAAAATCATCTGAAAACACTGATTGCGTGGTTTTTAGAACAGTATGGGGAAAAAGTAACGGTGGACCTTGTAGAAACTCTAAAACAAGTCGGCTTTCATCAAGCAACACGCGCAGGCGTTTCTTTAGGCGTAGATGATTTAAAAATTCCACCCCAAAAAAAAGCACTTCTTTCTCAAGCATCTCTTAAAATGAATCAAGTGAATAACGCAATTCAAACAGGAAATTTGACAAGTGTTGAAAAGTCTCAACGTCTTATTGATACTTGGAATCAGACAAGTGAGACTTTGCGTCAAACCGCTGTTAATAATTTTCGTACAACAAATCCTGTCAATCCAGTTTATATGATGGCGTTTTCCGGTGCTAGGGGAAATATTTCACAAGTCCGACAATTAGTTGCTATGCGAGGCTTAATGGCGGATCCACAAGGTGCTATTTTAGAATTTCCAATTCAAAGTAATTTTCGTGAGGGATTAACTGTCACTGAATACCTTATTTCTTGTTATGGTGCGAGAAAAGGGTTAGTGGATACTGCCTTACGGACCGCCACATCTGGATATCTAACACGACGTTTAGTAGATGCTGTTCAACATGTTGTCGTCCACGTTACCGATTGTCAAACAAAAAAAGGTATTGTAATTAAAGAAAAAAATTTAGAACAGCGGTTGATTGGTCGTGTTCTTTTCGAAGATATTCCTTTAAAGACAATAACCTTAAAGAAAAATACACTTATTTCACCTGGTTTGGCAAAACAAATAGCGTTACACCATAAAGAAATTATTGTCCGATCGCCATTAACGTGTAAAACTGAGAAATCCGTCTGTCAACTTTGTTATGGGCTAGATTTATCTCAAGGAAAACTTGTAAGTATTGGGGAAGCTGTAGGAATAATTGCCGCTCAATCAATTGGTGAACCTGGGACACAACTAACAATGCGAACTTTCCATACCGGGGGCGTTGGAGTTTTTTCAGATCAAGCAATGAAATCGTTTACGGCACCTTTTGAAGGAAAAGTCGAATTTTTGGAACCTCTTTCTGGACTGTTTGTGCGAACTCCCCATGGTAACATTGTTTATTTACTTAAACACAAAACTAGTGAGACAACGAAGCCTCTTTTAAGGTTAACTTCTTTCCAACCTGTGCATAAACCAAATGTTTATCAAATCATGCATTCTGACGTTCCTTCAGGGAGTCTTTTATGGGTTAAACAAGGTGAAATCGTAAAAAGTGGTCAACTTTTATTACAAGCTTCACGTTTACAAACAACAACACAAGAAATGCCTGAATCGAGTCATCCAGTTCGAGCACCGCTCTCTGGCGAAGTGTTTTTTCAATCAATGTCGATTCGAGTAGTTGAAGAAGAAAAACGTCTACTACCGAAATCAAAAAAGAAAAAACAACAAACCATCACAAATTCCCAAATACAGCAAAAAGAAATTTCACCAAAATTTCCTACTTTAATTGAATTAGGTAATTTTTGGATATTTTCGACTTTTATTCAAAAAGAAGATAAAATTTGCAATTCGTTTTTTTTAAAAGGTGATTTAGTTTCTCCAGAGACACCAATTCAACAGTATAGTCTTCATTTGTTAAATATCGGTCAACTAAAAAAAATAAATTCTTTTATTGTTTTTGGCCAAAATTCTTTTCAGTTTCTATTTTCAAAAATTCATTATTCAGGCTTATTTTATTTTTTATATGATACCCCTGTCCAAATTTTTGGAAAAAGTTGGTCCTCGAATTTAAAAAAACAAAAAATAAAATCTAATCTTTGTGTTTATACTGGCAATTCAAAATCGGCTCTATTAACTTGGTATCCCTTTTTCAAAAAGATTAATTGTGACGGTTTAGGATATTGCTTAGTGCTTCCTTTTCAAAGTGAGAGTCTTGCCATAAAAAACTTAGACTTTTATGAAAATTCAAAAGGAGCAATTAACCAAAAACAAAATCAGACAAAACCTCAAGACTTAAGTTATATTTGGTCGTCACATCCAGTCTTTCGATTAAAAACAAGTCCGAACGCTTTCGTTGATATTGGGTGTTTATTTCAACACAAAAACTTAAAAGATTCTTCGATTTTTGTCGTTTCTCACACATGTAAAAGTCTTTCAAGAACCGGACTTTTTCAAATAGAATCAACTAAGAGAATCTGTTGGACTGTGAAAACTCGTTTTGAGCCTCAATTTAGAAAGAATGTCTCTAACAAATGGACAAAAAAACTGATTAAAACGAGATTAGAAACTCAGCTTTCTTCGAGAACTTTAGTTGGTCCCAATTTTGGTGATCAAAATTGGGAAAGAAAAAAGAAATTCAATTTTGAGTCCGTTCTTTTTGAAATCCAAATGAAAGCTGAATCATCTTTTGTCAAAAAATTTTTACGTATTTCCAATAAAACTATTTTATCTCATTCTGATGCCAAAGTTATTCAAAAAAAACAATTTTGGGCTTATATTCCAGAAGTGTCAGTGCCAGACCAAATTTCATCACAATTATCTGGAATATCTTTAGAATCTGGTAAAAAATTTGAAAATATTTGTTTTGAACATTGGTATACTTCAATTAATATTCTTCATGATAAAAATCTTCTAATTCTTAAAGAGAAAAGAACGAAGTCCTTAGATTTTTACTCCATTTTCGATTTAACAGACCCTAAAAAAGAATTTAAAACGCCATTCCAATACGATCAGCAAAGTTTTAACAAAAATTATTTGCAGCAAAGTCCAAAACTCGCACTTCAATCAAATCTTTCAAATAAATTCTCGAATTTTACTCGCCAAATTCACAAAACTTTTTGTTTTTATAAACAAAATGGTAGTTTTCAATCTAAAAATTTTATTTATGAAATAAAAAAATATCGGCGTTTTTCTCATGTTTTAATTTTTCAAAAAAATTTTCAGCAAGTTGTTTCACCAGGAAAATTTTATAAAAAGAACTTGTTTTTACAGAAAAAAGATCTCTCAACGATTTCAATTAAATCTCCTTTCTTTACTAAACAATATAAAACAAGTGGAACTCAAAATCTATTCGGTATCAAAGAAAATCAACTGAGACCGAGAATAAAAATTATCAGCCCAAAATCCTCTGGTTGGTTTTCATTAGCAAGTTTTTTAAAAGTTGAAATAAATTTTAAGACATCAAACTGTTTTAGCAAAAGAGAACAATTCAAAAAAACACTCGCTTTATCAAATACAAGTCTTTTTGCTGCTCAATTGACTCCTGATTTGACTCAAGTCGGTTTTAAACAAAATACAATTCCAAAATCCATTTTCACCAAAAATAGTTATTTCAGTCCTCAAATTGAGATGACAAAATATTTTGAAAACTTTAACAACGAAAAACAAAAGTCGTTACTGAAAAAGTCTCAAAAATTTGTCAACCCTGCTTTTAATTTGTTTTTTTATCAAGAAATAAAACTTCAAAATCCAAACCAATTTAAATTTGTAAGTTTTTCGAATAGTTGGATTTTACCCGAATTCAAAATTACGCAAGCGTTTTTAACATCAAAAAAACTAGGAGAATTCCGAGGTGCTCAAGAAAAACAAAAACAAATTGCTTTGAGTATTTTCCAAACTCACCATCGTACTACTCTAAGATTACCCGATTATCAAACTTCAGCTAAAAATGTCAAATTGCAAGTTGGGAAACAAGTTCGGTGGGGTCAACAGCTTTTGTTAGGTTTTGCTATTCCAGTAAGTGGTCAAATTCTAAAAACTACTAAAAAAACGCTTACTTTACGAAGAGGAATTCCACTTCTTGCCTCAATTCGCGGTCTTGTTCATATTTCCCATAACGATCTGATTGAAAAAAATGATTTGCTTATCACATTAAGGTCAAGACGCCTTCAAACTGAAGATATTGTTCAAGGTATTCCAAAAATTGAACAACTTTTTGAAGCACGGGAAACACAAGGAGGAGAACTCATTCAAAATAATATGCATACACTCCTTAATAATTTTTTTATTAGAGCTAGACAAATCCGACCTTTTAATGAAGCAGTTGAATTAAGTTTAACCTATATTCAAAAATTTTTAGTGGAAAATATTTTAGAAGCTTACTCAAATCAAGGTGTCACTATTGCTGAAAAACATGTTGAAATAGTTGTTCGGCAAATGACCGCAAGAGTGCGTATTACAAATGGTGGAGACACAGGATTTCTTCCTGGTGAATTCGTTCAATTACGCTGGATCGAAAAAGTTAATCTCACATTCGCAAGATTAGGGCGTCGACAAGCACAGTACGAGCCAGTCATTTTAGGAATTACAAAAAGTGTTTTACAATCGGAAAGTTTTCTAGTGGCTGCAAGTTTTCAACAAGTGAGCAAAGTTCTCGTCAGAAGTGCACTTGCTAAAAAGACTGATTTTTTAAGAGGGTTGCATGAAAATATTCTTGTGGGTCAACCAATCCCAGCAGGGACTGGAATTATTGAATTGACTAATTCAATTGAAAAAATCCAAAATTCTTTAGAGATTTCATCCTAATACCTTTTTGAAAGTGTTCATATTTCTAAAAATTGAAAATCAGTAAATCTGGTGCCAAAAACAAAGTTTTTGGCACATAATTGGATTGATAAATCTTTGATTCAAGAGAATAAGCTCTCTTGAATCAAGAAATGACGTTAAGTGTCTTTCTCAAATTTTTAACAAGATTGAAAATGGGAATAAAAAGGTCATTTGAAAAAAGTAGAAAAGTGAAGTTTTTAGTTTGAAATGAAAATACTTTTTTTGTAATAGGTTACAATTAGGAAGATTTTCATTTTGGGCCCGTTGGTCCCGGTTTTGTGCCTTCCCGGTTTTGTATCCTGTCCCCAAATTTGTCAAATTTGGGAAGGGGAAGAAACAAAACCGATAAAGTAAACGACCCTTGTGAAAATTTGAAGACTATGATAAAATATATTTCAAACTCAAAAATCAAAAACAACATTTTTTTTTCGGGCAGAGTGCAAGATCGTAAACCATAAAATTTTTTTAGAATGGCTCCACAAACTGAAACTAGAGCAGGTGCTGGGTTTAAAGCAGGTGTTAAAGACTACCGTTTAACTTACTACACTCCTGACTACCAACCAAAAGATACTGATATTCTTGCAGCATTCCGTATGACTCCTCAACCAGGTGTTCCACCAGAAGAAGCTGGTGCAGCGGTAGCAGCGGAATCATCAACTGGTACTTGGACGACTGTATGGACTGACGGTTTAACTAGCTTAGATCGTTACAAAGGTCGTTGTTATGACATTGAGCCAGTTCCAGGTGAAGAAAACCAATACATTGCATACATTGCATATCCTTTAGATCTTTTTGAAGAAGGTTCTGTAACGAACTTATTTACTTCAATCGTAGGTAACGTATTTGGTTTCAAAGCTCTTCGTGCTTTACGTTTAGAAGATCTTCGTATTCCACCAGCTTACGTAAAAACTTTCCAAGGTCCTCCTCACGGTATCCAAGTAGAACGTGATAAACTTAACAAATATGGTCGTGGTTTATTAGGTTGTACAATTAAACCAAAATTAGGTCTTTCAGCTAAAAACTACGGTCGTGCTGTATATGAATGTTTACGTGGTGGTCTTGACTTTACTAAGGATGATGAAAACGTAAACTCTCAACCATTTATGCGTTGGAGAGATCGTTTCTTATTTGTAGCTGAAGCTATTTATAAATCTCAATCAGAAACTGGTGAGATTAAAGGGCACTACTTAAACGCAACTGCAGCAACAGCTGAAGAAATGCTTAAACGTGCTGAATGTGCTAAAGATTTAGGTGTACCTATTATCATGCACGACTACTTAACAGGTGGTTTCACAGCAAATACAAGTTTAGCTCACTACTGTCGTGATAATGGTCTTCTTTTACACATTCACCGTGCTATGCACGCTGTAATTGACCGTCAAAGAAATCATGGTATTCACTTCCGTGTTTTAGCAAAAGCTCTTCGTTTATCTGGTGGTGACCACTTACACTCTGGTACTGTTGTAGGTAAATTAGAAGGTGAACGTGAAGTAACATTAGGTTTCGTTGACTTAATGCGTGATGACTACATTGAAAAAGATCGTAGTCGTGGTATTTACTTTACTCAAGACTGGGTTTCTTTACCAGGTACAATGCCAGTAGCTTCTGGTGGTATTCACGTATGGCACATGCCAGCTCTTGTTGAAATTTTCGGTGATGATGCTTGTTTACAATTCGGTGGTGGTACTTTAGGACACCCTTGGGGTAATGCTCCAGGTGCGGCTGCGAACCGTGTTGCTTTAGAAGCATGTACACAAGCTCGTAACGAAGGTCGTGACCTTGCTCGTGAAGGTGGTGATGTAATCCGTGCTGCTTGCAAATGGAGTCCTGAGTTAGCTGCTGCTTGTGAAGTTTGGAAAGAAATTAAATTTGAATTCGAAACTATCGATACTCTTTAATTTCTAACGAGACAGTCAACTAGAAATATTCCAACTCTTTCTACTCGTTCCAATAGTGATAATGACTTATTGGAACTGGAAGATTTAGAAGAATCTTTTTGGTAGAACGTCATTCTCACTTTTAATGCTTGCATTAGAATCTATTAATAGATTCTAATGCAAGCATTTTTCTGAATTGATAATATAGTTCGTTTTAAAACCTACAATTGAAATCCAACTCTCTGTCAAAAAACAAAAAATTTCAGTTTTTGTTTTTTGGCAACCGAGGGAGTCCCAAATCTTATCAATTTGGTAAAGGAACAACCATTTGAAATTAAAAAAAACTTTTCAATAATTTTTGAAATATAAAATTCTACTAAATCGATATGGCAAAAAAAAGCATGATTGAGCGTGATAGAAAACGCGCTCGTTTAATTAATAAATATGCCGCGAAGCGCGAACAACTCCTCTTAGAAATTAAACAAGCATCTTCTATGGAAGAAAAATTATCTCTACATAGAAAATTACAGCAATTACCGAGAAATAGTGCACCAAGTCGTTCTCATAACCGTTGTACAATTACCGGCCGTCCTCGCGGTTATTTTCGCGATTTCGGATTATCGAGACACGTTCTACGTGAATACGCACTGCAAGGTCTCTTACCAGGTGTTGTAAAATCAAGTTGGTAATCGCTGGTTTAAAACAAACACGAATCAAGAGAGTTGAAGCTCTTGACTCGTAAAATATCGGGTATTCTTTCGCCCTACCAATTTTTTATAACGAGTGCAAAAAAATGAGGTTTTTGCTACCATCGCCACCTTTTTCAAAAGTCAACGCCAAAAATTCATTTGATTTTAAAAACAAAATATATCAGTTTTTCTAGTTAAAAAGTGGCACTCACCTTTGTTTCTTTTCCACGAGTTTCCTTTATTCACCAAAAGTTTTGAAAAAGTAGAGACAATTTCAAAATCACACGATATTCGAGAAAATTCTTAGTGTCCGAAAGCACCCCCTTTTTTTAACTTGTCAAAAAGAGTGTCCAGTAAGCGTTTTCACAATTTTTGGATTAAAGTTATATACTGTATACTTGCTATTCGTCGCCTTTTGTGTCTTTCTCAAATTTCAAAATCTCGGGTGCTAAACAATTAGCACGAAATTCGCGTTTAAAGTCAGGAAACTTGTCAAAAAATTCTCGAAAATCGCCATCTTTCCTATAGACATCAGAGAAAAGCGCTTCTAGATTTTCTAAATCTAACAAAATATTTAATATACCTGGAGGGCCCACATTACCAGGATTGTAGAAAGCTAGAATTCCGGCAACTACGAGGCGTTGGCCGGCCAAATCTTTGTTTAAATTAAGAATGGTAACGTCAATATTACTCAGCTCAAAAAGTGCTTGTTTAGATAAAAATCTTGACGTCTGTACTCTCTTTTCAACCAAGTCCTGTTTTAAAGCTTTTTGTTTTTTATTTTTTTGATCAAGGTACGCTCTTTTGTATTGCAAAAACCTACAAAATGTCTCACGAAACGAACGGTTCTTATCCAAAACTCGTAGATCTACTGAGGGAAATTGTCGGAAGTCTGGGGCTGATTTGTAGTTTTCCCAAATTTCGTAAGGATTTTTCGAAGTAACGGTAAAAATTGAACGGCCAGTTTTATATGCCTCAATAACTAACATCTCAGTTTGTTCGAAATTATCTAATTCCTCTTGTGTTTTGTTAATCAAAAAAGTTAATAATTTATCAGCTGATTCAAGAAAAGGCGTTCCAATAAAATTTTGATTCTCACTGCTGAAATATTTGGAAGCATCGAACTCACCACTTTCTCTCGCCAACAAAACAGCATAATCACTTAGTGTTTGAAAATAAGCGTCATAAATTTCGTCTTGAGTTGTGTTATCAAAACCTAATGATGTTAAAAGGGTTTTAATTTTTTGGTCGATTGCCGCAATTGAACCAGTTTCTGTAAACCTTTGACTTTCTAAAGACTCTAGTTGTTGTGAGTTTTTCTCAAAGAAATCTGTTAAACCTTCTAGCATATCTTGGCGCTTTCTATTTTGTGCCACATCAGCTTCTTTTTGAAATTTTTCCCAAGCTTGCGTATTTTCATTTGTTTGAATCCAGTTCCAGCGTTCAAACCGAACAGAAGCAATTTTTCGAACAGTGTTGACACCTTTAAAAGACACACGCTCGCCTGTTGCATTTACTCGATCCATCTGTCGATTGTATCGTGAAATCGAATCCTCTTCTAGGTCTTCTGTTTTTTCTGGTTCAGCTCGAACTCGAACATCTCTTTGTGATTGTGAATAAGGTTTAGAGAAAAACGGAACGAGTTGGTTACCTTTTTCAATGTTAGGAACTTCTATTTGACCTTGACTTGGAGAACCAATTGTAAAATCTTGGGTTATCTGCAGAAAAGATTGTTTGCTTGCCTCAAAAAATGCTCTGCTTCTCGCAAGACCTGCATCAACTGGTTTTGACTCTTGTAAAGTAGCTTTTGGTACCTGAAAAAACTGATTTGTAAAACTCCGTTTTGCTGTTAATGGTTTTTGTTTACGTGATTTGAAATCATCGAGATCTGGAGTTTCTTGAACCGAAAACGAAAAGTCCTCCGTCGTAACAGGAGGGTTTATCGATGTATAAAAACTATTTAAAAATTCTTCACAGCGTTTGGAAGGCCTACGACCTATTTTCGAGCTTACCCCAGGCAAAGGTGTAGATATAGACCTTCCCAAATTCATGCTTAATGCCTCAAAAGGGGTACTAAAAAACAAAAGAGCTACACTGAAAATTAGAAAAAATTGAGTAAAATTACTAGTTTTTTTCCGAGACACAAGCAGTAGTTTGAGATTTACCATTTAGTTTACTAATTTTAACTTAACAATTTTTATTTCTTTTATTTGTTTTTATCGTAAATTCTAAAAAAAATTTTTTTTTAGTTTACGGAAACGTCATAAGATTTTCTTTTAATCAGAAAAGAAATTTTGGCTGGACGAGTCAAAAAAAGGAGCAACCAACTTTAAATGTTTCAAAAAGTATTCTGCTTCGCCCAATAACAGAAAAATTTCTCGATCTAAAAATAATAAAAAAACAATAAAATAAAATCGTGATTCAGGAAAATCCTTGAAAGCAAAAAATTCTTTAAAGATAGAATCGCGGAACTCTTTGAGCTGAAGAATTTTTTTCAATAAAACATTATAGTCATTGACTAGAACTCTTAACTCACTTTCAAGAGAAGGCACTTCGACACGAGTACGATTAAAATTTAAAATAAGGTTTGAGATTTTTGTATCTAAATCCAGTAAAGATGAATTACAGAAAAAATCGACTCTATTTAAAACATTCCAAACCGAAAACAAAAACTTTTGTTCGTCTCTTTGTTTTTGAAAATCGCCTAAAAGAGAAATTTGAATTAAACCCTCAAAGGTTTGAGTAGGAATCTCTTTAGAATTGCAAAAAATTGTCTCGTTTTCCGTAACTAATAATTTCAGTTTTTGAAAAAAACAAAACAAAAAAAGTCGATTATAAAGTACGAGTCTTTTTGCTATTAAAAAATTTTTTTCCCCTAAAATTTGGGGATTTGCGAATACTGTATCAAAATCTGCATAAAGATTCTTAAATTTTGAAAATGTTTTTTCTGAGTCCATAAGTTTTCAAAAGTTCTTTCAAAAAGGTTTTTTTATTTACGATAATCCTAAAGCTCGAAGGAAATATTCATTACTTTGTCCCGCAAAGGAACTTAAAAGAAGATACATCGAGATTTGACCTAATACAAAACCAAAAACAAACGGATACTTAATTAAAAATTGAAAAATATTTTGAAACAAGCCTATAAGGCCACCCTGTTTAGTTGAATAATTTGTTTGTACCGGAAAATTAGAAGGGACTCGATTTGGTAGGACAGGTAATCGATTTTGGGGAACAAAATTTTGAGAAGAATTTTGTTGATTTTGATAAGGATTTTGTTGAGAAAAAGAAGGTTCATTCCTTGAATTTGAATTTCCTAAATTAGAAGTCGAAGAATAATCGTAAAAAGTGCTTGAATTTTCAGTAGTAATATTTTTAGAAGACTGGGGTCTTTGAAAATAATCCAAATCATAATCCCAATCATAATCATCTTCACTGTATTGCTTTTTGAAATTACTCATCTCAGCTTTTAATTTCGTTTATTTTAATTTTATTTATTTAAGAATAAAAATTTTCATATTCAATTTTTGTTAAAAAATTTTTTTCTTATACTTATTATTACAAAAAAAACAAACAATAAGAAAAATTCATCGTTGTTTTTAAGTTTGTAAAAACAAACAAAAAAGGCTTATGAAAAAAATTTTTCAAATTTTTTAGTTTTTAATCTTTAAAAAAATAAATACTTGATTTTTGGATTTTGTTTGGAGTATACTAGAGATAACAAATTAAAGAAATTTAATTTTGGGAATACTTCCTTTTTAGGAATTAACAAAAACATTTTAATTTTATGACAGCAATTTTAGAAAGACGTGAAAGCACAAGCCT
>VFQP010000524.1_pt1 | contig 71669 bp, 62 predicted proteins | sample 3512351 | NCBI WGS metagenome assembly VFQP01 (sample SAMN10412372, study PRJNA504923) | tailings metagenome | isolation source: Relicate 1 Philex TSF1 revegetated site | place: Philippines: Tuba, Benguet | collected 2017-08-29
CAGATCCCAACAAAACCAACTATGAACAAACCCAAGATTGCAATCTTTAAAAAAACATTTATGAAAAATACAATACAATTATTCAGCATTATTTTATTTTTATTGATAAGTTCCAAAACCACGGCTCAATTAGATACTCTTAATTATATAAAACAATTTGAGATAAATAAAGCACAATACATTAACCAACCATTTTCGTATCTTTTGAGTCACATGACACAAATTCAACCCCAATCTCATTGGGCAGATTCGCCTATGAAAAATAAAAACATAGTAAATAGTTCTAGATTCAAATTTTGTCAAATGGATTATAGCTTTAAGAATGCTGTAACTTTAAGGATTACTTGGCAAGACACTTTTCCAAAATCGGGAGTTAAATATTTGCAAAACAAGAATGGGTATTATTTTACCAATGAAGAAAAAACATTTTATGGAGATAAAATTGTTAAAGATATAATGGTCTACAGGTAATGCATTTTTGGATAAAAATATTTTTTGTGCTTGGCTTTATGGGTTTATTTCATAAAGCCAATGCGCAGTTGGATACCTTAAATTATTTGAAGCAATTTGAACTAAATGAAGAGAAATATATCGGAGAGCCATTTTCAACTTTATTAGAGGATATGGATGTAGTTAAACCTAAGCTTTTATTTACACAACGTCAAAACTGTAGTTACGAAACACAATTTTGGTTTATAGAAGAAAAGCCATTTAGCGGTCGGTATAAAATGACTATTGTTTGGCAAAATGCACCATTTTATAAAAGTGAAGTAATGGAATCAAAATCCAGTTATCTAAATGCTGCTATAGAATATAAAAATTATGTTATCAAGAAATTAAGTGTTGGCTTTAATGATGATTTCTATATATTGCATTTAACATCTAAATCTATTAATAAAGACACAGATTCCTATAATCGCATAGATTCTTATTTAAAAACCAATAAAAAAAATATACTGAACAATTCTTTTTTCAATTTTGTATGCTGGTTAAGACCAATGAATCTTACGAGAATAAAAAATATTTATGATAAGTCAAAAACTGTTGCTCCGCAAACAGGATTTATTGTAGTTAATCCCTATAATAAAAGAAAAAAAGCAAAAATTATTGTTGATTGGGACTCTCCTATTTCAAAAAATAAGATACTGAAATATAAAAAGAAAAAAAGGAATCGTTTTGATAACAACAAACGTAGTTTTTATGTAGAGAAAATTGTAAAAGATATGAAAGTGTTTCGTTTACAATAGTAATAAAACCACAAAGAATAAAAACAGCTGTTTCGTAAAATGAGACAGCTGTTTTTATTTTTACCGAATATATTTCTTAACCTTTTCAATAATATTCAAAATCAACTCCACAGACAAATCGGCATTTTCATCAATTAAAAGTATTTTAAACTTTTTTCTTCCTTCACTGATGAGTTCAGGATAATCCAGCCGATCACCATGATAAAAGCTGATATAATGTTTTTTGTGCTTTTTGCTGAAATAAAAATAACAGAGCATCTTCTTTTTATACTTGAAAAAAGGAAGACCAAAGCTGAATGTTTCGGTAATGTTTTCCGGATCAGATTCCAGAATTTTCTTTCTTAAAAACAAAAGAATACTTCTTTCAGGTTCGCTGATTTTGTAGAAGTATTCTTGTATAGGATTCATTTAAACGCAAAGAAATGATTTAATCAAAATTCTGAAGTTCCACCAATTTATGGTAAACACCTTTTTGAGCCATTAGCTCCTGATGGCTTCCCTGTTCTACGATGTCGCCTTTTTCCATGACCACAATCCAGTCAGCTTTCTGAATAGTTGAAAGACGATGGGCAATAACCAGTGATGTACGGTTTTCCATCATTTTTTCCAGGGCATCCTGCACAAATTTTTCAGATTCTGTATCCAAAGCAGAAGTAGCTTCGTCCAGGATCATAATCGGTGGGTTTTTGAGAACAGCTCTTGCAATAGAAACCCTTTGTTTCTGTCCGCCGGAAAGCTTCCCGCCATCATCTCCAATATTGGTTTCATAACCATTGGGAAGCTGTGAAATAAAAGTATCCGCATTGGCAATTTTAGCAGCAGCAATCACTTCATCTCTTGTAGCCTCGGGTTTTCCCATCAGAATATTGTTGTACACCGTATCGTTGAATAATACCGATTCCTGAGTAACCATACCTAAAAGCTTTCTGTAGTCTTTAAGCTTCAGATGTTTGATGTCGGTTTCATCAATCAGAATCTGACCTTCAGAAACATCATAAAATCTTGCCAGAAGATTGGCAATGGTTGTTTTTCCGCTTCCGCTTTGACCGACAAGAGCAACTGTTTTTCCTTTTGGAATTGTAAGATTAAAGTTCTTTAAAATTAAATTAGATTTGTCATAATAGAACCCGATATTTTTAAACTCAATATGGTTATTCAGTGTAGAAATAGAAACTGGTTCGGCGATTTCTTCAATCTTTACATCGGCTTCCAGAATTTCCAGTACTCTTTTGAGTGAAGCTTCGCCTTTCTGTACATTAGAAATAGAGGATGATAATGTTTTTACTGGAGGTAAAATCTGGAAGAAAATTCCTAGAAAAACAAGAAAATCTGCTGGAGAAATACTTTGATCTACAATGATTTGTTTTCCTCCGTACCACGCAATAATCAGAAAAGTTACAGAACCCAGAAATTCGCTCATCGGGGAGGCAAGTTCCTTCTTTCTTCCCAATCTGATAGAACTGTTGATCCATTTCTGCATAGAACCCATAAATCGGGTATTCATTATCTTTTCTGCACTGAATATTTTAATCACCTTTGATGATTTCAAAGTCTCATCAACAATAGAAAATATGGTTCCCATTTCGTGCTGAGCTTCATGCGAATCTTTTTTAAGGCTTTTGCCGATCAGAGCAATTAGGGTTCCCATTACCGGTAATACCAAAAGAGAAAAAAGCGTCATTTCGGGACTTAGCCAAAATAAAGTTATCAGCGTACTTATCAGCATAAAAGGAGCATTGATAAGCTCCACTAAGCTTCCCAATATATTACCTTCCACATCGCCAACATCATTGGACATTCTGGACATCATATCACCCTTTCTGCTGTCGGTAAAGAATGAAACAGGAAGAGACAAAACTTTTCTGTACATTTCGCCTCGAAGATCTTTGGTAACTCCTACACGATAATTAATCAAAAGAAAAGATCCCAAATATCTGAAAACATTTCTCAGAAAAAACATAAATGCCGTGACAATACAAAGCCACGCCAGAACTTTGAGAGATCCGTAATCGGCTACTAAAGTCTGGATGTAGTAATTGGAATAGTCTTTCAGATATGAAAATAAATCCAGAACATTACCTGAATAAACAGGGGCAGAGTCATACTTTTCTGGTTTTATGGTACCAAACAGCATTCCTAAAACCGGCAGAATGGTACCTAGAGATGCAATCTGAAATACCGAATACAAGAGATTGAAGAACAAACTTCCGTAGATGTATTTTTGATGAGGTCTTGCGAATTTTAATATTTTTCTATATTCGTTCATTCAATAAAATTGGATAGCAAAATTACTTAAAATATAAATGATTAGACGTTTTTAATTAAACTTTACTTTATTGTTGTATTTCGGGCTGAAGTTTTTAGGGGTGAGCTTCTCAACCGTTTTTGAAAAGTTGTTGATGATCTGCGCCATGTTGGTGAAATTTACAATACTTAAATCGTCATTCGGCTGATGATAATGCTTGGCTTTCGTCATATCTACTGTGGAAATAGAATGGGCAATAATTCTCTTTTTTACATAGCTTACATTGTCTGAGCGATAAAATAATTGCTGCTTAGCATAGGGGTCAGGATAAATTTTCAAACCATCTACAGCATATTTGTTAAACAGCTCGTCCAAATCAGAAAATTCATCACCGGTGATAAAGACTGCATTTTTTCCGAATTGAGATTCTGTAGCAACCATCTCAAAGTTGAATAAGGCAGCTATATTTTCATTGATGCGATTCATATTATCATCTTCTGAAATTGCTTTAGAACCCAGCATTCCCTTCTCTTCTCCGTTAAATGCCATAAAAACCATAGAAAACTCGGGCTCTTTATCTTTGAAATAATCTGAAATACCCACCAATGCTGTAATTCCGCTTGCATTGTCATCTGCTCCGTTATAAATATGGTCACCGCCGGATTTATTTTTTGTGCCGATATGATCAAAATGTCCGGAAAATGCTAAAACTTTTTCCGATTTTCCTTTCTTTATTCCGCATACATTGTAAGCAGTTTTGCCTTTGTAGTCAAATGGAACTAAATAAGAATTGCCCGTACAGTATTCCAGATTGTTTTTTTCAAAAAGTTCTGCGATGTATTGTGCAGACTTGTCGTTTTCTGGAGTTCCGATTTCGCGGCCTTTCATTTCATCTGATGCTAAAACTGAAATGATGGTTTTTATTCTTTCTTCAGACACCTCTTGTGCAAAAGTAGATATACTGAAAAGTGATAGTAATACGAAGGTTAATTTTTTCATGTTAATTTTTTGCTTTTAATTTATTTAATCTGAATATGTCGCAAATTTCAGCAAATTGTTTCTGATATATAAAAATAAATATTATTTATTTAAACTTGATGCACTGGATCGAGAATATTAAAAAACAGCTCCTAATAAAGAAGCTGTTCTCACTCAAAAAATCGTTGTTAGGTTATCGGAGTCTGTCTACAGATTTTACGAGCCTTTCATCTTTTCTGATAAAAATATTTGCCATAAGCAGACATATTACCGAAATAAATGGAAAAACCGGCTCAATACCCTTCTCAGGAAAATCTATTCCTCCGGATAAATTTTGTAGCCAATAAACCAAAATACCAATCAACAAAGCGTTTATAATCATGCTGACTGTATTAAGCATGATTTGTCTTTTTCTGTTTTTATAACTGAATAAACTGAATGCTCCAATCACAACAAGAACCACTGAAGAAGCGTCAATCACCGGAAAACTTCCGAAAACATCAACATCCTGTCCTGTTATAAAAAGAAATACTGCGCCTAAAACCGCAAGTAAAATCCAAACCGTCTGTATTCTTTGTAGCATAGAATTTAAAATTCAGAAGCAAAAATAATATAAATTTTGCACAATTCAAAAATAAGTGTAGATTTGCAATATACAATGTACTTGAAAACAAAAGTCACCGGACTTACTTTTCTTACTCACAATTAATTACATTTTTACATAAAATATGTTTAACATAGAAACGTTAAGGTCAAAATCCGTTACGGAATTGACTAAAATCTTGAAAGATTTAGGCGTGAAGGTTGCAAGAACAAGCAATGAAAACGATAAAATCTTTGCTATTTTAGATTTTCAGGCTTCCAATCCAAAAGTGACGAAAGAGTATTTCAACTCTACGGAAGTTTCTGAAAATAAAGAAGAACAAATGCCGGAAAAACCGGTAAAAACTACCTCCCGAAAAACAGCAGCTTCCAAAAAAACAGTTAAAAAGGCGCTCCCGGAAGCTGAAGCTGAAAAAAAGGAAACACAGGAAGCTACTGAAAAGGAAATCAAAAAGGAAGAAATTGTCTCTCCTGAAGCTGCTGAAGAAGATAAAGCAAAAGAGATTTCCGAAGAAAAACCTGCAAGCGCACCCAAGCCAAAGAGAAAAAGAGTTTCTGCAGCACCTAAAACAGAAACCGAAATACAGGAGAAAACAGAAGCTCCGGTAAATACAGATTCTCAGCCTGTTCAGGCAAAAGAAGATAGACCAAAAAGACCGCAGGCTCAGTCTCAGAATACAAAAGGTCAAAACCATCCAAATCCGAATAACGGAAATTCTCAAAACAGAAACCAGAATAATAACCCGAATCAAAATCAGAATCAGAATTCAGGTCAGAACCAGAATTCGAATCAAAATCCGAACAGACATGCTGAAAGGCAGGAGGAAGCTGAGCCAAGGAAAGAGTTCAGTTTTGACGGAATGGTCAGCATTGAAGGAGTTTTGGAAATTTTACCGGATAACTACGGGTTTTTAAGATCATCAGATTTCAGCTATATTTCTTCACCGGACGATGTGTATGTTTCTACAGCTCAGATAAGGAATTTCGGCTTAAAAACCGGAGATACCGTTAAAGGAATCGTACGTCTGCCTAAAGAAGGTGAGAAATATTTTTCTTTACTGAAACCTACTGAAGTTAATGGGCGCGATTTAGCTTTCATCAAGGATCGTGTGGCATTTGAATATCTTACACCGCTTTTTCCTGAAGAGAAATTTAATTTAGCCGGAAATAATTCCACTATCTCTACAAGAATAGTTGATCTTTTTGCTCCTATTGGTAAAGGTCAGAGAGCGATGATTGTAGCACAGCCGAAAACCGGTAAAACTATGTTGCTGAAAGATATTGCCAATTCTATTGCTGCCAATCATCCAGAGGTGTATATGATGGTTCTTCTGATTGATGAACGTCCTGAAGAAGTAACCGATATGGAAAGAAGTGTAAATGCTGAAGTAATTGCGTCTACCTTTGATGAAGCTGCAGATAAGCATGTAAAAGTAGCGAATCTTGTTTTGGCAAAAGCCCAAAGAATGGTAGAATGCGGACACGATGTGGTTATTCTCCTAGATTCTATTACAAGATTAGCAAGAGCTTACAATACGGTAACTCCCGCTTCAGGTAAAGTGCTTTCCGGAGGTGTTGATGCCAATGCACTTCACAAACCGAAAAGATTTTTCGGGGCGGCAAGAAAAATTGAAAATGGTGGCTCATTAACGATTATTGCAACAGCTCTCATTGATACAGGTTCTAAAATGGATGAGGTTATTTTTGAAGAATTCAAAGGTACCGGAAACATGGAACTTCAACTGGACAGAAAAATTGCCAACAGAAGAATTTATCCGGCGATTGATCTGGTAGCTTCCAGTACACGTCGTGACGATTTGCTGATGGATGAAGTGACAACGCAGAGAATGTGGATTTTAAGAAAATACCTTTCAGAAATGAATCCTGTGGAGGCTATGGAATTTGTCAACAAAAACATAAGAGGAACTTTGAATAATGAGGAGTTCTTGATGTCAATGAATAAATAAGATTTCATCTCAAAAAAATAGAGCAGTCAGATTTCTGGCTGCTTTTGTTTTTGTTATTATCAATGTTAAAGATTTATTAAAATAATCTCTATTTTTTGAACTTGGCTTGAATATTGGCTAAATTTACATACTAACATTAAAAACAAACTTATGTCATTTGAATTACCAAAATTAGGATACGCTTACGAAGCTTTAGAACCAACAATTGATGCAAAAACAATGGAAATTCACCATTCTAAACATCATCAGGCATATGTGGATAATCTAAACAAGGCAATTGAAGGAACCGATTTGGAAGGTCAGTTTATTGAAGATGTTTGTAAAAACGGTTCTGAAAAGCCAGCTGTAAGAAACAATGGAGGTGGTCATTTTAATCATACACTATTTTGGGAGATTTTAACTCCAGGCGGAAGCAAAGAACCTGTAGGAAGTGTAAAAGCTGCTATTGAAAACTACGGAGGTTTTGAAAAATTCAAGAATGATTTTTCTGATGCTGCCAAAACAAGATTCGGTTCAGGATGGGCTTGGCTGGTAAAAAATGAAGACGGATCTGTTTCTGTAACTTCTACTCCAAATCAGGATAATCCACTAATGCCGGTTGCTGATGTACAGGGAACTCCGGTACTAGGATTAGATGTTTGGGAACATGCTTATTATTTGAACTACCAAAACAGAAGACCTGATTATGTTTCTGCATTCTTCGATGTAGTGAATTGGGATAAAGTTGAGGAGTTATTCAACAAATAATCTTTAGTTTACTTTTAAATATAAAAGGTTCAGAAATTTTCTGAACCTTTTTTGTTATGGTATATTTTATTTATTTGACGACAACTTTTTTAGTAGTTATTTTATTGTTGATATTAATATTTAATAAGTAAGTAGTTTTAGGTAAACCTTGTACATTTACTTGATTAGAGTTTCCTTTCAGAACGCTTCTTCCTGAAATGTCTAATAGTTCCCAAGAAGTTAGTTTCTCATTTCCTGGATCTATCCTCATGAACGTAGAAGCAGGGTTAGGGAAGACTTTTAATTCAATTGAATTATACCTAGTTTCTTTATTAAAATTATTTGCAGATGTATTGCTATTTTTTGCGAAGTTTCCAATTATTCCATCACATGGGCCAATGTATGCATGGAATAAGCCATTTTCTGTAGCTCTAACATAAAAACCAGGAAGTAAAGTGACATTATTTCCAGCTTTGTAATTAACAGTTAAGCCGTCATTAATTACTGATGAAGCTGTGATTGATTGACCTGCTTGGAAATTTTGTGAAGAGCTAACTTGATAGTTTATGTTTAAGTTATCAGGACAAGTATTCGACGTCGGGATTAATTGAGGAAATGAGAATCCATTTCTTGTATCTGGTGAGGTGGGAAGTATATCTACAGGATTAATTGATGGACTCCATGTATTTGGAGATAGAATAACTCCCCAATTATAAGAATAGTAATTGTTATTTATTGTACTTCCAAACTTAACCTCGGCATAATTGTTATTATCAGGTTTTATTTTTATATTGTGGATTAAATATATTTTATTATTTGGAGCTAACTGTAGGGATGCTGTTAATCCTTGATCCCGTAAAGGATGTAAGTATTGGCTATTCGTAGGATTAAATCCTCCAATTAGAGTATTTAGCGAGATGTTATACATTGAAATACCAGACCATGTTGTTTGTGGATAAGGATAAAAACACAAACAACCTTGTGAGCTAATAAAATATATAATATTACTATCTGGAGAGAATTCCAAACTGTTTGGAGAGTCAGAACTATCGGTATAATGGCTCGTTTGATTACTAGGTACAACATTTAGCTGATTTGTGACAGCACCAGTAGAATTATTGAAATCATACAATAAAACATTACTTGTTCTGGTTGCTAATTTTTTGCTATTTGGAGAAATTTTGATAAAATTTCCATATACACCAGGACTTTGTACAGGAGTAGTATTAAGACCATTTGAATCTAATCTGTATGATAAGAAATTTCCGTTATTTCCTGTTATAATCCAATATGAATTTCCATCATTTCCAAATGTAGACGTTAAGGCATTAGTAGGAGAGTTACTAAATAGAATATTTTTAAAGATTACTTTACCTAATCCACCGTTTAAAGAAATGTCTACTATTGCGTATCTTAATCCGTAATTGAAAGATATATTAGAAAATATTAAGTCATAATCATTACTTCTTCGAGAGCCATTAATATAAAAAATATAAAATAATGTCCTTGAATTTGGATGAGGAAGTATTATTGATGATTGGTCAGCAGGATTTATATGGAAAGCATTTGTTCCAAATAAATTATATCCTCCATCCATTATTTGATTGTTTTTATTAAAAACATCATGCCCATCACTATAAAAAAGAAGTTCACCTGTGTATTTATCGCTAATTACAGAACTGATATACCTTATATAAGGATTTAAATTTGTTGTATGTGTAAAGCCATTTGGCATTGAATTATCGAACTTCCATTTGTTATTACCAAACAACCAATTGTCATTTTCATGTTGCGCAAGTAAAAGATTGCTTCCAAAACATAAAATTATAAATAATAAATAAATTTTGTTTATCATAAGTTATTTGTTTTTGTTTTCAAGTTTTTCGATTCTCTTCTGCTGTTCTTTAATCAATTTATTCTGCTCAATAGTATAAAGAGTAAGCTCTTCAATTTTCTGCAACAGTTTGATTTGAAACTCCCCTACATTTACACCTTCTTTTTCCATTTCTTTGGCAGAAGCAATTTCAGGTAAATGTCTTTTCTCTTTAATGTGTTTTTCAACATCTTCTAATTTCGGAAGATTATAAGATTCTTCAAAGACAAAATCTGCGGTTGGGGTGAGGGTCACTTTTATTTCTTTGGCTTCGAATTTTCCTTGTAAAGAAGCATTATCACCCTTTACCAGAAAAGTGGTTCCTAATTTAGTGCCTCCTGTAAAATCATTATGATAATTCAATGTCAATATATTACCATTGTCGTGAACAATTGCTCTACCACCTGATCCTCTAGGTTCGAATCTTAAAAAGATGTCTGCTAATCCTTCATATGACATGATATTATTGTTGTTTACTATTTTAAAAATACCATTGGTTACTTCTACATTGCCATGTAATTTTATGGATCCTTGAGTTTTTAAATTTATACCACCCCACCAATTTGTATCCAATACCCATCCATATGGTGTCAGGATATTGGAGATCTTATAATTTTGATGTTCTGACGGTACATCTTTGAATTGTCTTGCTATTAAATTTGTGAAGAATATGTCATCATAAGTCCCAGTTTGTGCATTGACAAAAATTGCCGAAATAGCACACATTAATGTTATTACGAGTTTTTTCATAATAGTAAAATTTAGTTTTTGTTAATTTTAGATTCTAGCTCTTTTATTCTTTTATCCTGCTCAATCGTATAAAGAGTAAGCTCTTCAATTTTTTGCAAAAGTTTAATTTGAAACTCCCCAACATTTACACCTTCTTTTTCCATTTCTTTAGCAGAAGCAATTTCAGGTAAATGCTTTTTTTCTTTAATGTGTTTTTCAACATCTTCTAATTTTGGAAGATTGTAATCTTCTTCAAAAACAAAATCTGCGGTAGGGGTGAGTGTTACTTTAATTTCTTTGGCTTCAAATTTTCCCTGAAGGTAAGCGTTGCCATTAGTGTTGATAAAAAATTTAGGATTGGATTCACCTCCTGTAAATATTCTTACCCCTTTAAACGCGGCCATCCATAGTTCGGCACCGCCTGATACTGATGGAGATAGAATGCCGTAATGTGGCATAGATACAGTGTTAATAAGAACAGGAACATCAGATGCTGTAACATTAAATCTAGTGTCGTCTTGAAGGCTTATTGCAGAACCTCCAATTGCATAAATGTCACCATTTACTGTCAACCTTCTTGTAGGGTTTATAGTGTTAATGCCGACATTTCCTAAACGATCAATTCTAATTCTTTCTTGGGTACCTGTAGATAAGCTTACACCAAAATATCCGGAAAGATTAGTTCCGGGACCTTGGTCATTCTGAATTCCTGTGGGATATATTCCTAATAGTGATAACCCGTAATTTGAAATACCGTTTGTTTTATCTGTAGTATTAAATCCAATATTCAGAATTGAGTTTTGAGGTAAATTCCAACCTGTAGAATTAATATCTCCGTTAACATGTAGCTTGGAATTTGGTGAAGATACACCTATACCCACATTTTCAGTCAATGGATTTGACGTGATAGGCGCGCCATTTGGAGAATAAAGTTGTGCGGATAGAGTTGCTGAGGCTAGAATAGCCAATGCTAGAATTTGTTTTTTCATGATTTATTAAGATTAGATAAATATATGTTCTTATCACTCTTTTTACAATTTCGTTTGTAAAAGAGTAATGAAAGCCTATAAGGTTTGTAGCTTTTTAGGTTTGGAGTATTAGTTGAAGTAGTTTGAATGGAATATACAAATGTATATAATTGAAGATGTCATGGTGTAATCAATTTTGAGCTTGGTTTATATTAGTCTTTGAAACAAAGATAACAAAATTTTGGTACGAAAATAACTTTTGAAATTAAAATTCTTAATTTATTTGTTTCTTGTATTATAGCGAATCTGTTATCAATAAATATCCGATATTTTAAGTGGAATTTATTTTTCTTAACTCATTGACAGAGTGCTAATCTATTACGGAATCAAAACCTTATCACCGCCAAATTTGGGCTCAATACCAAAGAGTAAGTCACAATACGCTTTAGATTTCGCAAGGTACTCTCTGAGATTTATTTTAAGACCTGCGTATTTAGTGACATTTTCAGCATTGTAGCCCATACGCTTCAATATTGTTTTTTCTGGCGAGAAAGACTGCTCTTTCGTTGTGGAATTTTTGCGAAATGATAATCAGCTGCTTCTGACCAAAAATTTCTTTAGTTCTTACCACAGAATCTAAAGTTCTGAATCCTGCAAAATCAAGAAATATTTTATCCTGTGGAATGCCCTGCTGCATCAGAGCCTGTTGCATATCTTCAGGTTCGTTGTAATCTTTTCTGCTGTTGTCACCGCTTACGATGATATATTTAATTTTTCCACTTTTATATAAGTCTGCAGCCGCTTTTATACGGTTGGTGAAATATGCATTCGGATAACCATTGCTCAGGGTTTTCCTTGTTCCTAAAAGCATGGCGGTTTTAGTCTGCGGAATCTTTGAAGTGTTATCATAAAGAAAAGCTTCGGTACTTTTCTTAATACTGTAATTGGCAAAGACAACAAAAATAAATCCTGCCACAAAAAGAAGCAGGAAAAATTTAAAAAAGTTTTTCAGTATTTTTTTCATCATGTGAGTAATTTTTAGAACTCCAAGCCGTTTGGAAATGCTTTTTTTCTGAAAATTAATAATAGTGCAGCCCCCACGGTAATTGCAGAATCGGCAATATTAAAAATATATTTAAAAAACTCAATGTGCTTTCCTCCAATTAAAGGCCAGCTTTCAGGTACATTCCAGTCAACAATAGGAAAATGAAGCATATCTACTACACAGCCTTTCATAAAAGCAGAATATCCTTCGCCAAAAGGAACCAATTTGGAAACTCCGCCATAGCCGATCCATCTTCCTGTATTTTCATCAAAAACAGTCCCGCTGTCAAAGATTAAACCATAAAACATTCCATCGATCAAATTTCCGATGGCTCCTGCAAAAATCATTGCCATAGGAATCAGAAGATAATTAGATTCTCCTCTTTTCAGCCATTTTTTAAAGAGATAGATCATTCCGCCAATCAAAAAAAGTCTTATGATGACCAGGAAATATTTGCCGATAATTCCGCCAAAATGGAATCCGTAAGCCATTCCGGGATTTTCAACAAAAGTTTTATTAAAAAATCCATCAATTACAGGAACGCTTTCGTTAAGCTGGAAATTTGTTTTTACATAAATTTTAGAAGCCTGATCTATCAATAAGATAAGAAAAGTTACCAAAGCAATCTTCTTCATTACAGTCCTTTTGGTTTTGATGGTTTATTAATTTTTTCGTTTTTTCTGTCAATGACTTTTTTAATCGTTTTCTGATTGTGAAAAGTATTTTTTGTGTGAAATTTTTCATATTTAATTCCCATCTCCTTCAATACGCTTTTCAGCGCATTCAGCTCCATAGAATTTTTGGTGTGTACAATGATAGATTCCATTATTCAATTTTAAAATTATTTTCGGGAAAGCTCATCAAGTCTTTTTCTGTCTTTTGCAGAAAGATCATTGATGCCGTTTTTACCCATTTTACCGAGAAGCCTGTCAATTTCCTTCTCTCTTTCGCGTTTGTCAGAATTAAATTTGTCGTCAATCGTGTAATTTTTTTCCTTTTCAGGAAAAAATCTCTCTTTCAGCTTTTCTCTGTTGAAAAATGCCAAAACAGCAATGATGATTACGGCTAAAATCAAAAATTCGTTCATAGCTATAATTAAAAATTAGGTTTATAAAATGCTGTAAAAACATTATATAAACCCAATTAATTATTTACAAAAATAAGATAAAATAATTATCTCTGCATATTTTTAGCTTCAATACTTAGTGTAGCATGGGGAACAGCCAGAAGTCTTTCCTTCGGAATCAGCTTTCCGGTTACTCTGCAGATGCCATACGTCTTATTTTCAATCCTGATCAGTGCATTTTTCAGATCACGTACAAACTTTTCCTGCCTTCCGGCAAGAATAGAATTCTGTTCTTTACTTAGTGTTTCAGCACCTTCTTCAAAAGCTTTGAAGGTAGGCGAAGTATCATCTGTACCATTGTTCTGGTCGTTGATGAAGCTTTCTCTGATCAGCTGAAGATCTCTTTCAGCTTTATCTATTTTTTCTTTGATTACTTTTTTAAATTCCTGTAAATCAGCGTCGCTGTATCGCACTCTTTCGTCTTGCATGGCTCTTTTTCTTTTTTAATAAAATTATGAATTGGAATTTGAAAAAACAACAATTAAATATTAATTTTTTTCAACATTCACTTTAAAATTTTGGTCATCAATGTCGATTTCGTTAAAATTTGAAAGTGAAGATACAACTTCTATTTTGTTTGACAACACCTCAGATGAAATATATTCTTCATTTTGTCTGATTTGTTCAAGAAAAGGATTGTTTTCTTCCAAAATAATATTGATTTTATCTGTTAATTCAAAATCTTTTTCTTTTCTGATATTTTGAATTCTGTTGATAAACTCCCTTGCAATACCTTCAGCTTTTAACTCATCTGTCAGCTTCAAATCTAATGCCACAGTTGTTTTTCCGTCTGAAGTTACCGTCCATCCCGGGATGTCTTTTGTAGAAATTTCAACATCATTCAATGTGATTTCATAACCTTGAATATCAATTTTTCCTTCTCTTTCTAAAGATGAAATCTTCTCTGCGGAAAGATTATTGATTTCATTACCAACTGCTTTCATGTCTTTTCCAAGTCTTGAGCCTAAGGTTTTGAAGTTTGGTTTAATCTGTTTTACAATTAAATGTGAAGCTTCTTCGGCATTGATCAATTGAATTTCTTTGACATTTACTTCTTGTTTAATTAATTCAGAAACTGCAGCAATTTGTTCCTCCGTTTTCTTATCTAAAACAGGAATTAATACTCTTTGAAGAGGCTGTCTTACTTTTAAACTTTCTGCACGTCTGATCGAAAGAACCAAACTTGTTATCGTCTGTGCCAAATGTGTTTTTTCTACCAAATCCTGGTCAATTAAACTTTCATCCGCAACCGGGAAATCTGTTAAATGTACAGATTCATTGCTGTCTTTTCCTGTTACTTTATTTAGATCCTGATACAATTGATCCATAAAGAACGGAGCAATTGGCGCAGATAATTTAGCAACCGTTTCAAGACAGGTATATAAAGTCTGGTAAGCAGAAATTTTGTCATCAGAGTAATCTCCTTTCCAGAAACGTCTCCTACAGAGCCTTACGTACCAGTTTGATAGATTATCATTTACAAAAGTGCTAATGGCTCTTGCCACTCTTGTCGGCTCATAATCTTCGTAGAATGCCTTAACTTCTTTGATTAAAAGATTTAATTCAGATAAAATCCAGCGGTCTATTTCCGGTCTGTCTTCAACTTCTTTTTCAGAATAATTAAATCCGTCAACATTAGCATATAAAGCAAAGAATGAATAAGTATTGTATAAAGTTCCGAAGAATTTTCTTCTTACCTCATCAATTCCGTCTCTGTCAAACTTCAGATTTTCCCAGGGATTTGCGTTAGAAATCATATACCAACGTGTTGCGTCCGGTCCGTAATCTGAAAGTGTTTCAAAAGGATCAACAGCATTCCCGAGACGTTTAGACATTTTCTGACCGTTTTTATCCAAAACAAGCCCGTTACTCATTACATTTTTATAAGCAACTGAGTCAAAAACTGCCGTTCCGATGGCATGAAGCGTATAAAACCATCCACGAGTCTGGTCAACGCCTTCTGCAATAAAATCTGCAGGAAATGCTTTGTGATTATCAATTAATTCTTTATTCTCAAAAGGATAATGCAGTTGTGCATAAGGCATCGCTCCGGAATCAAACCAAACATCGATCAAATCACTTTCACGGTTCATTGCTTTTCCTGAATCTGAAACCAAAATCACTTTATCCACAACGTTTTTGTGCAGATCGACTAAAGAGTAATTTTCTTCAGACATATTTCCGATTTCAAAACCTTTGAATGGGTTTTCTTTCATCAATCCCGCCGCAATTGATTTTTCGATCTCGTTATATAATTCTTCAACAGAACCGATGATTTTTTCTTCTTTCAGATCTTCTGTTCTCCAGATTGGCAATGGAATTCCCCAATATCTTGATCGGGAAAGATTCCAGTCGTTTACATTTTCAAGCCAGTTGGCAAAACGTCCTTCTCCGGTAGATTTTGGTTTCCAGTTGATGGTTTCGTTGAGTTCTACCAAGCGGTTTTTTACCTGAGACATTTTTACAAACCATGAATCTAACGGATAGTACAATACAGGTTTATCGGTTCTCCAGCAATGAGGGTAGCTGTGAACATATTTTTCTACTTTGAAGGCTTTGTTTTCTGTTTTCAGCAAAATTGCCAGCTCTACATCCCAGGATTTTTCAGGAGCAGTTCCTTCATCGTAATATTCGTTTTTAATATATTTTCCTGAAAATAATTCAGGAACATTTTCTCCTTTGATAAATTTACCCTGCAAATCAACAAGGGGAACCAAATTATCATTTTCGTCTTTCACCAACATTGGCGGAACTCCGTTTTCTTTGGCAACTCTTGCATCATCCGCACCAAAAGTCGGAGCAATGTGAACAATTCCGGTTCCGTCTTCTGTGGTTACGAAATCTCCGACAATCACTCTGAATGCTCTTTCAGGTGTTTCATTTGGGGTAAACCAAGGAATTAATTGCTCATATTGAGTTCCGGCTAATTTCTCTCCGGTAAATTCCTTTAAAACTTTATATGGAATGGTTTTGCTGTCTGAAGTATAATTTGACAAATCCTCATCAGTTCCTTGTGCATATTTTTTGCCGAAATTTTTCTCCAATAAAACTCTTGCCAGAACAACTGTTACTGGCTCAAAAGTATATTGGTTGAAAGTTTTCACAACAACATATTCAATATCTCTTCCTACCGCCAAAGCCGTGTTTGAAGGTAAAGTCCACGGAGTTGTCGTCCATGCTAAAATATTTACATCTCCGTCAATATCGCCGAACAATTCTGAAGAATCTTTTTTAACTTTAAACTGGGCAACAATCGTGGTGTCGGTAACATCACGATACGTTCCCGGCTGATTCAGCTCGTGAGAAGAAAGTCCGGTTCCCGCTTTTGGAGAGTAGGGTTGGATTGTATAGCCTTTATATAACAATTCTTTGCTGTACAATTGCTTTAGAAGCCACCAAACAGTTTCCATATATTTGGATTTGTATGTAATATACGGATCTTCAAGATCTACCCAATACCCGATTTTTTCGGTAAGGTGATTCCAGACATCGGTATAACGCATTACTGCTTCACGACAAGCTTTATTGTAATCTTCAATCGAAATTTTTTTGCCAATATCTTCTTTAGTAATTCCGAGTTCTTTTTCAACTCCTAATTCTACGGGAAGTCCGTGCGTGTCCCAACCTGCTTTACGGAAAACCTGCTTTCCGTTCTGCGTTTGGTAACGACAGAAAATATCTTTCAACGCTCTTGCCATAACGTGGTGAATTCCGGGCATTCCGTTGGCTGAAGGCGGACCTTCGTAAAACACAAACTCAGGACTTCCCTGACGCGTTTCCACACTTTTTGCAAAAGTATTGTTGGCTTTCCAGAATTCCGAAACTTGTCCGGCAATGTCGATAAGATTAAGGTTTTTATATTCTTTAAATTGGCTCATTGTAATTTCTCAATTTCGTTGATTAATCAAGTTGGCAAATTTAGTGAATTTTAACGGTTTATAATATATGTTTTATTTTGATGTCATCTATTAAAAAGTTGGCGAAAATTTAATTCAATATATGTCAAGTAAAAGATGAATTGTCCTTAGAATTTTTAGATATCAATTGCTTCAACTTTTAATTTTAAATTAAATAAATTTGTCTTCTAAAATTTAAATCATTGCAACTCTTTCCACTTATCGAAAAATCAAGCATTCAGGAAATTAAATCTTTTCAGGAAAAAAAACTGAAAGACCTCTTGAAATATCTTGAAAATCATTCTCCGTTTTATCAGAATTTGTTCAGACAGAACAATATTGATATTTCTACCATTCGTACTTTGGAAGATTTGCAGAAAATTCCAACGACAACAAAGAATGATCTTCAGAAATGTAATGATGATTTTTTTTGTATTCCTAAGAGTCAAATTGTCGACTACAGCACCACTTCAGGAACTTTGGGTGATCCCGTAACTTTTGGATTGTCTGACAATGATCTAGAGAGATTAGCGTACAATGAAGCAATTTCTTTTGCGTGTGCAGGAATTCAGAGAGGTGATGTGGTGCAGATGATTACCACAATTGATAAAAGATTTATGGCAGGGCTCGCTTATTTTTTAGGATTGAGGAAAATGGGAGCAAGTGTTGTGAGAATGGGTCCCGGAATTCCAGAATTGCAGTGGGATTCTATTTTCAGGTACAAACCGAAATATTTAATTACCGTGCCTTCATTTTTATTAAAAATGATTGATTATGCTGAAAAACATAAAATAGATTATAAAAGCTCAAGTATAACCGGCGCTGTTTGTATTGGGGAAAGCATCAAGAATCAGGATTTTACAGACAATATTCTTTCTCAGAAAATCAAAGAAAAATGGGATATTCAGTTGTATTCCACTTATGCATCAACGGAAATGAGTACGGCTTTCACGGAATGTGAATTTCAGAATGGCGGACATCAGCATCCGGAACTAATCATTACTGAAATTCTTGATGATGATGAAAATCCGGTAAAAGAAGGCGAAGCCGGAGAATTAACGATTACTACTCTTGGGGTAGAAGCACTTCCATTATTGAGATTTAAAACAGGAGATATTGTAAAAGCGCATTACGAGCCATGCCAATGTGGAAGAAATACGATGAGATTAGGTCCTGTTGTAGGCAGAAAACAGCAGATGATCAAATATAAAGGAACCACTTTGTATCCTCCCGCAATGAACGATATTCTGAATGATTTTAATGGAATCTTGTGCCACCAGATTATTATTCAATCCAACGAAATAGGGTTGGATGAAATTGTGATCAAACTAAGCACAGAAACCACTAATGAAAATTTTATCAATGAAGTAAGAGATCATTTCAGGGCAAAATTAAGAGTAAGCCCGAAAATTGAAATGGTGGATTTTGATATTTTATCTAAAATTGTTTTTAACCCGAATAGTAGAAAGCCAATTAACTTTGTAGATTTAAGATAGCCGGAAGATAAATAATTTATGTGATTTTAAGGTTTTTGTTTTTCTGTTTTAATAAATTCTGCAAGATTTTTTATTGCGGTATCATGTATTCTCACAAAAGTATTTTTCTTATTCCATACATAACCGGCCAGAACTGCGCAGATTTTTCTTTTCACGTCCGGATTTTCCGGCTGATGGAAAAATAATTCCTGAAGATTTCCGGTGTACCATTCTTTTACGTATGTAGTGAAAACATTGACACCGTATAGAATATAGTCCGAGTATTCCTTCTGCCAATCAATTTTTTCTCCGTTCAATTGTCTTAAAGCTAATTTTGCAGCCAGCATTCCGGACTCTGTTGCGAATGCCATTCCTGATGAAAAAACAGGATCAAGAAATTCTGAAGCATTTCCCGTTAAAGCAAATCCGTCTCCGAATAGCTTTTTTACGGAACACGAATAATCTTTCAGATGTTTGGGTTCAAATAAAAATTCTACATCTCCGAAACGTTTTACATAATAATCCGAGAGTGAAATTGCTTTTCGTAATGCCTCTGCCGTGTCTCCACTTTCAGAAAGTTTGTCGATATAATCAGTAGGACCCACAATTCCTATACTCGTATTTCCGTTGGAGAAAGGGATTACCCAAAGCCAGACTTCAGTTTCAATAATATCGAAAGAAATTAAAGTTCCTTCCGTGCCTTCTTCTCGGTTGATATCTTTTACATGAGTAAAAATTGCAGAATGTGGCGATAATTTTGAAGGTTTTTCTAAGTCTAAAAGTCTCGGCAAAACTCTTCCGTAACCGCTGGAGTCAATCACAAATTTTGCGTGAATTTCTTTAATTTCTCCGTTTTTATTTTTTACGGTGGTAACGGAATCTGTTCCGTGAAATTCAATTCCGGTTACTTCTGTTTCAAATTCGAGATCAACTCCTTTATTGATGACTTCCTGCGCCAAAACCTGATCAAAATCTGCTCGCGGAACCTGCCACGTCCAGTCCCATCCTTCTCCAAATTTGTTGCTGAAATCAAAAAGACAAACTTCTTCACCTCTTAAAAAACGAGCGCCTAGTTTTTTCTCAAATCCCATTTTATCCAAAGCCGGAAAAAGTCCTGCTTCTTCAAAGTGATCCATAACTCTTGGGATTAAGCTCTCGCCTACAACCAATCTTGGAAATCTGGTCTTTTCAACTACTTTTACATTGATGTTGTTGTTCTTTAAATATGAAGAAGATACACATCCTGAAGGACCAGCTCCTATGACAAGAACATCAACAAATTCTTTGCTCATCTCCGATTTTTTATTTTATAAATAACTTCTATCTTTGCCGCAAAATTAATTACAATTAATTTTAGATCTGCAAAATTATACATTATTACTTTACTGAATGAAAATAAATAACTTTTTAAAGCTCAGGGATTTTCAAAAAATCATTATTGAAAATGAAAAAATTGAATTGGATGATGAGCTTTTGTCTAGGGTAAAAGAAAGTTTTGAGTTTTTGAAAGAATTTTCAAAAAACAAAGTTATTTATGGTGTGAATACAGGTTTCGGACCGATGGCTCAGTTTAAGATCAGTGATGATGATACGCATCAGCTTCAGTATAATCTAATCAGAAGTCATTCTTCGGGTATTGGGAATCCTTTACCGACAGACGAAGTGAAAGCCTGTATGCTCGCAAGAATGAATACGCTTTCAAGAGGAAATTCAGGGATTCATGTATCGGTTGTTAATTTACTTAAAGAATTAATAAACAGAGATATTACACCGCTCATTTTTGAACATGGCGGAGTTGGCGCAAGTGGGGATTTGGTTCAGTTGGCTCATTTGGCACTAGTGCTGATCGGAGAAGGTGAGGTTTTTTATAAAGATGAAAGAAAATCTACAAAGGAAGTTTTTGAGACTGAAAACTTACAGCCGATTCATGTTGAGATTCGTGAAGGTCTTGGTTTAATGAACGGAACTTCTGTGATGTCGGGAATCGGGGTTGTTAATGCATATAAAGTCAATAAGTTAACGGAAATTTCCATTCAGCTGTCTTGCGCGATCAATGAAATTGTACAGGCTTATGATGACCATCTTTCGGAAGCATTAAATACAACAAAGCTTCATGCCGGACAGCAGAAAATTGCTGAAAAAATGCGAAATTATTTAGCAGACAGTCAATTAATCAGAAAAAGGGCAGATCATCTGTATACTCACTTCGAAGAAAAAGAAAAAGTTTTCAAAGAAAAAGTTCAGGAGTATTATTCTATCCGTTGTGTACCACAGATTTTAGGACCTGTTTTAGATACGTTAGAATATACAGAAAAAGTTCTTGAAAATGAGATCAATTCTGCCAATGACAATCCGATTATAGATGTTGAAAACCAGCACGTTTACCACGGCGGGAACTTCCACGGAGATTATGTTTCTTTAGAAATGGACAAGCTTAAAATTGTGGTAACAAAACTGACGATGTTAGCAGAGAGACAATTAAATTATCTTTTGAATTCTAAGATCAATGAAATTTTGCCTCCTTTCGTCAATTTAGGTAAATTAGGATTCAATTTCGGGATGCAGGGAGTGCAGTTTACGGCAACTTCTACAACTGCAGAAAGCCAGATGTTGTCTAATCCGATGTATGTTCACAGTATACCTAATAATAATGATAATCAGGATATTGTAAGCATGGGAACGAACTCTGCCGTAATTTGTAGAAAAGTCATTGAGAATGCTTTTGAAGTCTTGGCTATTGAAGCGATTACCATTGTTCAGGCAATTGAATATCTAGGATTTCAGGACAGAGTTTCATCAAAAACGAAAGAATTGTATGATGAAGTTAGAGAGATTATTCCCGTATTCTCGGATGACATGATTATGTATCCGTACGTTCAGAAGGTGAAAGATTATCTTAGAGAAATAAGGTCTGAAGGATAATCCAAGAACTTAAGCAATAGTCGCAGATGCGATCTATGGAATTTAAAAAGACAATCTGAATCCTGCAAAGGGTTCAATAATTAAACAAGACAAAATACACATGAAGTGTGCAATCATAACAGGCGGATCCAGAGGTATTGGTAGGGCAATCTGCATCAAACTGGCTGAAGAAAAGAACTATCATATTTTAATTAACTACACTTCAAATGAAGAGGCAGCAAAAGAGACATTGGCTAAAGTTGAAGAATTGGGATCAACGGGAGAAATTTTGAAATTTGATGTAGGAAATGCCGAAGAAACTCAGAGAGTTTTAACAGAATGGCAGGAGAATAACCCTAAAGCGATTGTTGAAGTCATTGTCAACAATGCAGGAATCACAAGAGACGGTTTGTTTATGTGGATGTCAAGTGAAGACTGGAATTCTGTCATCAACACCAGCTTAAATGGTTTTTATAACGTAACCAATTTCTTTATTCAGAAATTGTTAAGAAACAAATATGGCAGGATCATCAATATGGTTTCAGTTTCCGGAGTGAAAGGAACAGCAGGACAAACCAATTATTCTGCTGCAAAAGGTGCTTTGGTGGGAGCTACAAAAGCTTTGGCTCAGGAAGTAGCTAAGAGAAACATCACCGTAAACGCCGTTTCACCAGGGTTTATTAAAACAGACATGACACAGGAATTTAATGAAGACGAATTAAAAGCAATGATTCCTGCCAACCGATTTGGTGAAGCGGAAGAAGTAGCAGATCTGGTTGCTTTTTTAGCTTCCAGAAAATCATCATATATTACAGGGGAAGTGATTAATATAAACGGAGGAATTTATTCTTAATTAATGTAACAATATACCTATGTATCAGTTTACCAATGATTGTTACATTGTTAGATTGATACATTGTTAAACTTAAAAAGATGGAAAATAGGGTTGTCATTACCGGAATGGGAATTTATTCCTGCATCGGAACTTCTTTGGAAGAGGTGAAAGAATCCCTTTATCAAGGAAAATCAGGGATTGTTTTAGATCAGGACAGAAAAGAATTTGGTTTCAGATCGGGATTAACAGGTGTAGTTCCGAAGCCAGATTTAAAAAATCTTTTGGGAAGAAGACAGCGAATAAGCATGGGTGAGGAAAGCGAATATGCCTATATTGCAACACTTGATGCTCTAAAGCAGGCAAACATTGGACAAGATTTTCTTGATCAGAATGAGGTCGGTATTTTATACGGGAACGACAGTGTTTCTCAGGCAGTGGTAGAATCAATAGACATCGCAAGAGAGAAAAAAGATACGACACTTATCGGTTCTGGAGCAATTTTCAAGTCAATGAATTCTACCGTAACCATGAATCTTTCCACTATTTTTAAATTACGCGGAATCAATTTAACCATCAGCGCAGCCTGCGCAAGTGGTTCTCATTCTTTGGGACTGGCTTTTATGATGATTAAAAACGGCTTTCAGGATATGATTATCTGTGGCGGAGCGCAGGAAACAAATAAGTACTCTATGGCAAGCTTTGACGGATTGGGCGTTTTTTCTGTAAGAGAAAATGAACCGGAAAAAGCATCACGACCTTTCGATACCGACAGAGACGGTCTGATTCCCAGTGGCGGAGCAGCAACTTTAGTTGTTGAGAGCCTGGAGTCTGCACAAAAGAGAGGAGCCAACATTATTGCTGAAATTGTTGGTTATGGTTTTTCGTCAAACGGAGGACATATTTCTACGCCTAATGTTGATGGACCCGCTTTAGCCATGAACAGAGCTTTGAAACAATCCGGTTTAAAAGCAAGAGACATCCATTATATCAATGCTCATGCTACTTCAACGCCAATTGGTGATGCCAACGAAGCAAAGGCAATCCACGAAATTTTCGGGAGCGAAGTTCCTGTGAGCTCTACAAAATCAATGACGGGGCACGAATGCTGGATGGCAGGAGCCAGTGAAGTGATCTATTCTGTTCTGATGATGCAAAACGATTTTATCGCACCCAATATCAATCTGGAAAATCCTGATAATGAAGCAAAAAAGATAAATCTTATAGCTGAGACAAAAAGTCAAAAAATTGATGTATTTTTGTCAAATTCTTTTGGATTCGGTGGAACAAACTCCGCATTAATTGTTAAAAAATTTGAGTAAGAAATGGAAAGAGAAAAAATTGTTGACATTGCTAATGATTTTTTGATCAATGAATTTGAAGTCGATGGCGATGAAATCAGCAATGATGCTCATTTTAAAAAAACTTTGGGTTTAGACAGTTTGGATTATATAGATTTGGTTGTTGTTATCGAATCTAATTTTGGAGTGAAGTTAGGCGAAGCTGATTTCAAAAATATTGTCACTTTCGATGATTTCTATTCAACAATAGAAAACAAAATCAACTCTAAAATGTAACAATTTACCAGTTTAGTAATGTGCCAATGATTTTAATTGTTACACTGTTACATAAGTAAATTGTTAAATTAAATTGTTATGAACAAATGGAAAGGTAGATCTAAGGGAACGATTCTGGGATATCAGATTTTCGTTTGGTGTATTAGAAATATTGGAATTAGAAGTTCGTATTTTGCTCTTTATTTTGTTGCCTTCTATTATTTTTTGCTTGAAAAAGACAGCAACAGATATTATACTTATTACTTTCGCAAAAGACTTCATTATAGCTATTGGAAAACAAAACTTTCCCTGTTCAAGAGCTATTTTACTTTCGGACAGACACTTATTGATAAAACTGCAATTTCTGCAGGACTGCGCGAAAAATACACTTACGAATTTGACGGGATTGATACATTGAGACAGCTTTTAGCGGAAAAAAAAGGAGGTGTTCTCATCAGTGCGCATATCGGGAATTTTGAAGTCGCAGAATATTTTTTTGCAGATATAGATTTTGACTGTCAGATAAATTTGGTCACCACAGACCAGGAAGTTACGGCTATTAAAGAATACCTCGAAAGCGTTTCTGTAAACAAAAGCAGTATCAAATTTATCTACATCAAAGAAGATATGTCACATATTTTCGAAATTAATGAAGCATTGTCCAAAAACGAACTGATCTGTTTCACCGGAGATCGTTATTTTGAAGGTTCTAAGTATTTAGAAGCAGATCTTTTAGGTAAAACGGCAAAGTTTCCGGCAGGACCTTTTCTTATCGCCTCAAGATTGGGAGTTCCGGTTGTTTACGTATATGTGATGAAAGAAAAAAATCTTCATTATCATTTATATGCGAGAAAAGCCCAAAACATCAAAAAACGTGATGCACAGGGGCTCTTGAATTCCTACACCCAGAATCTTGAATTAATGATTCAGAAATATCCGCTTCAATGGTTCAATTATTTTGATTTTTGGGATGATACAGCCTAATTTTATTTGGGCAGCTTTATCCGCCTACCGCTCCCGCTTTTTTGCTCGTCGTTCCTCCTCGCAAAAAGAGCTCCGCTCAAGTCGGGCTGCATTATTCAGTGTTACTTATCAACTTTGCTCAAAATAGAAAAGCTGCCTATCGTAAAACCCTTGTAAAGGTTCAAAACCTTTACAAGGATGATGTAAAATAATCAATATCCATTTTCAAATAAATAAACTTTTGTACCTTTTGCTATCAAAAATGATCATCAAAATTTGAAAAAACACTACGACATATTGGTAATTGGAAGCGGAATTGGCGGGCTCGTTTCAGCACTTATTTTAGCAAAAGAAGGTCTGAAAGTCTGTGTTCTGGAGAAAAACAGCCAATATGGCGGAAATCTGCAGACGTTTTCAAGAGATAAATTAATTTTTGATACCGGAGTTCACTATTTGGGTGGGCTTTCAAAAGGTCAGAATCTCCACCAGTTGTTTTCTTATTTAGAAATTATGGAGGATCTTCGGCTTCACAAAATGGATGCTGATGGATATGATAAGATCACATTTGGTGATGATACCACAGAGTTTTCTCATGCACAGGGATATGAAAATTTTGTTGAGCAATTATCAAAATACTTTCCGGAAGAAAAAGAAAATTTAGAAAATTATTGTGAAGAACTTCAAAGAGTATGCAACAATTTTCCGAGATATAATTTAGTTGGAAAAGACAATTATAACGAAGAAATTTTACACCTCAATACCAAAAGATTTATAGAATCCATTACACCAGACAGAAAATTACAGTCCGTTTTATTGGGATCTAATTTTTTATATGCAGGAGATTCTGAAAATATTCCGTTTTACGTTCATGCATTAACGGTTAATTCTTACATTCAAAGTGCATACAAATGTGAAAAAGGCGGAAGTCAGATTTCAAAACTGCTCGTCAGAAAACTGCGTGAATACGGAGCAGAAGTTTATAAACGGACAGAGGTTTCAGAATTTGTTTTTAATTCGGAAGGAAATCTGGTTGCAGTAAAAACTAAGGAAGGAAATGAGTTTTATGCCGATAAATTTATTTCAAACATTGAAATCCGCTCTACAATCAGAATGATTGGGGAAAAACAGCTGAAGAAGTCATTTGTTAATCGGGTTTTGAGTTGGAGACCTGTTTCTTCTTGCTTTAGTGTCTATCTTGTTCTCAAGCCGAATAAAATCCTGAATTTTAATTACAATATCTACCATTACGCTTCAGAAAACTTGGTTTGGAATGCTTTTAAATATTCACAAGAACATTGGCCACAAACCTATATGCTGTCCTCAACTCCTTCTCAAAAGAATTCTTCTTTTGCGGAAAGTCTAACGGCAATTTCTTATATGAGTTTTGATGAAGTACGTAAATGGGAAGATACATTCAATACTGTTACGGATGAGCATGACAGAGGAGAATTGTATGAAAAGTTTAAGCTCGAAAAAGCTGATAAAATGATTGATGCACTTGAAAAAAAGTTTCCTGATCTGCGTGATTTCATTAAAAGTATTCACACGTCTTCTCCGCTTTCTTACCGTGATTATATTGGCAGTTTTGAAGGAAATATGTATGGGTATGCGAAAACATCTGAAAACCCTTTAAAAACAATGGTTTCTCCCAGAACAAAAATTGATAACCTTTTTCTTACCGGACAATCGGTCAATATGCACGGAATTTTAGGCTGCACTATTGGTGCTTTTAATACCTGTGCAGAAATTTTAGGTAAAGAAATAATTGATGAACGGCTCAATGAAGTTTTAAATAAAACAAAACATGAAAAATAGAATTCTGCTCTATTTATTTCTGGCTATACCTCTTATTTCCTGCGGTGTGCGGAAGTCAACAAAGCATCTTCCTGATATACAGCAGTATTCACTTGAAATTCCGAAAGTTGATAGAATTAATGATTCTACTTTTTGTTTTAAACAGAATTATTTAACAAAAAACAAACAGCAGCTTTGGGAATTGTACATTAAAGGAAATCCTTTGCAGTTGGGACATAATAACGGAGCTTTAACCAAAGATTTAATGCAGGCACAAGAGAAGATCTTCTTTTCAAAAGTGGAAGATATTGTTCCGTCAAAGCTGAAGCAAAGTCTTCTGCGGGGTTTTCTGAAATGGTATAACCGGAAAATGCATCTCAACGTAAGAGAAGATTTTCAGGCGGAATTGTATGGTTTGTCCCAATATTCATCAGATCAGTACAATTTTATTGCTCCGAAGTTTCAGCGAACTCTATATTTACACGGAGCTCACGATATTGGTCACGCAATGCAGGATCTGATGATGGTGGGATGCAGTTCGCTCGCAGCCTGGAATGATAATACAGAAGATGGAGATTTGCTGATCGGAAGAAATTTTGACTTTTATGCAGGTGATGATTTCGCCAAAAATAAATTGATACAGTTTGTTGAACCAGAAAACGGAATTCCGTATTTTTCTGTAAGCTGGCCCGGAATGATCGGAGTAGTTTCGGGAATGAACAAAGAAGGGATTACGGTAACCATCAATGCGGGAAAATCTAAAATTCCTTTTACTGCAAAAACGCCCATTTCTTTGGTGACAAGAGAGATTTTACAATACGCTGCAACAATTGATGAAGCTATTAAGATTGCCAAAAAAAGAAAAGTTTTTGTTTCTGAATCTATCCTGGTAGGAAGTGCAGCAGATAAAAAAGCAGTCATTATTGAAGTTTCACCTAAAAGTTTCGGTGTTTTTGATGTTCCAAATTCTCACGCAGTAATTTGCACTAATCATTTTCAGTCAGAAGCTTATCAGAACGATAAAAGAAATCAACAGCATAAAAAAGAAAGTCATTCACAGTACCGTTATGAAAAGCTTCAGGAACTGTTAGACCTACACAAAAAGCTCAATCCGGAAAAAATAGCTTCAATTTTAAGGGATAAATCGGGTTTAAAACACCAATCTATTGGCTTTGGAAACGAAAAAGCAATCAATCAGCTTTTAGCTCATCATGCGGTGATTTTTTCACCTGAAAAAAGACTTGTGTGGGTTTCTTCAAATCCTTATCAACTCGGAGAATTTGTATGTTATGATCTGAATGAAATATTTTCTGATAAAAGATTAGAGAATAGAAAATTTTCAAAAGCTGAACGGAATATTCCCGAAGATCCGTTTTTACATTCTGTAGAATTCGAAAATTATGAAGTTTATAAGTTTATGCAGTCAGAAATTCTTGATGCCATTAAAAAAGATAACATAGTTTTGAGTGAAGATTTTACATCAGAATTTCAGACTTTGAATCCGGATCTTTGGTCAGGCTATTTTTTGGCTGGAAAATATTATTATAAAATTAAAGATTACCAACGGGCAAAAATTGAATTTGAAAAAGCGCTCACCAAGGAAATCACCACTTTGCCTGACAAGGAAGTGATTATAAAGTATCTCAATAAAACTAAAAGAAAATTAAAATAGTTCTGATGCTATTTAACTTAATTCTTTCAAAAAATAATAGTAAGGTTCAACAGCAGAAAATCGCTGTCTGATTCTTTGGTTACATACAAAAAGAGCTTTGGGTTTTTACTAAAATCTCCGATATAATTCTGCTAATCTGCCGGAGAAATAATTAAATTTGCACTTTGTTAATTTTAAAAATTTAAAAATGTCAAGAATTCTTACCGGCATTCAAGCCACCGGAACACCGCATTTGGGAAACCTTTTAGGTGCTATTATTCCTGCGATTGAGCTTTCTAAACAATCGGGAAACGAATCTTTTTTATTCATTGCCAATCTGCATTCTTTAACGCAGATCAAAAACGCTGATGAACTGAAACAAAACACCTACGAGATTGCTGCGGCTTGGCTTGCTTGTGGGTTAGATACCGAAAAAACTTATTTTTACAGACAAAGCGATATTCCTGAAACCTGTGAACTTTCTTGGCATTTATCATGTTTTTTTCCGTATCAAAGACTTACATTAGCACATTCGTTCAAAGATAAAGCAGACAGATTACAAGATGTGAATGCAGGATTGTTTACCTATCCGATTTTGATGGCGGCAGATATTTTATTGTATGATGCAGAAATTGTTCCGGTAGGAAAGGACCAGCTGCAGCATTTGGAGATAGCGCGTGATGTGGCTTCAAGATTTAACAACCAAATGGGAGAAGTTTTTGTGCTTCCACAGTCTGAACTGCAGGAAGATACTAAGTATGTTCCGGGAACTGACGGAAATAAAATGTCTAAATCAAGAGGGAATATCATTAATATTTTCCTGCCTGAAAAAGAGTTGAAGAAGCAGGTAATGGGTATTGAGAGTGATTCTAAAACTTTGGAGGAGCCAAAAGATCCGTCAACAGATAAAACTTTTGCAATTTACGAACTGATTGCAACTCCGGAACAGACTGAAGAATTAAGAGCAAAATATTTAGCCGGAAATTTCGGTTACGGTCATGCTAAAAAAGAGCTTTTGGATCTGATTCTTACAAGATTTGAGAAAGAAAGAGAATTGTTTTCTTATTATATGAGCAATCTTGATGAGCTGGAAGCAAAGCTTCAGGAAGGTGCATCCAAAACGAGGGTGATTGCTACAGAAACAATAAAAAGAGTAAGGGAAAGTTTGGGAATTTAATGTTTCCAGCTTGAATATATAGAAATTTCGGCGGCACCAAAGGTGCCGCCGAAATTTTTAAATCCTTACAAATACTCCTTAATCTGTAAAAGATGCTTTATTACTTTAAGATTTTCTTCTTGCGGATTGTCATTTAATGCATCAAAGAAAATTACATCTATTCCGAATTGCTGCGCTCCGATAATATCTGCAATCCAGTCATCACCAATCAGTAGGCTTTCTTCCTTTTTTGCCTCTGCAAGTCCTAAAGAATATTCAAAAATAGCAGGATGAGGTTTTCTTACGCCTACAGAATCTGCGCTGGTAATTGATTTAAAATAATGATCAATTCCTGAAAGGATGCATTTTCTTTCAGTAACTTCCTGAAAACCGTTAGAGATTACATGAAGCGTATAATTTTTATTTTTTAAATAATCCAAAATATACGCTGCTCCTTCTACAAGATGGTTGTGATTTAAGATTTTATCTAGAAAATGCTCCTCAAAATACATAGATAACTGCGGATCATCAACTCCGAAACGGATAAATGTATCATAAAAGCGGTGCTTTCTTAAATAATCTTTGTCTATTTCTCCGTCTCTGATCTGTTCCCAAAGCCTTTCATTGATCTCATGGTAAGCAGAATGAAATTCTTCAAAATCTATATTGTATTTTAAAGTAATTTCTTCTTTGTCAAAAAGGTCTTTGATGGTAAGATATGCATTTCTGCGGTGATCCCAAAGTGTGTTGTCGAGGTCAAAAAAAATGTGCTGAATTTTCATACAGCACAAATTTAGATATTTTTAATTTTTTGTCAGGTGAAAATTTTTATTTTTTACCTTTACGACTTGCAGGTTTTTGGAGAAACTCAGAAGAAAATCAATAGTTTGTTTTTTTGGTTTCAAGCTTTTCAATTTTAAAGAATCGTTATTTTTCATAGGCGAAAATTGTAGTTTCTTTAAAAACGAAAATTATACCAAAATATTATCTTGTCAGAATAATATTATTATCTTCCATTATTTTTCTAAGGTTGATAAGAGCATATCGCACCCTTCCCAAAGTCGTATTGATGCTCATATCAGTATGTTCTGCAATTTCTTTAAAACTTAAACCGTCAAAAAACCTGAGTTTTATCACCTCCTGCTGATTTTCAGGAAGGAAATGAAGCATTTTCAGCAGATCCTCATGGATCTGTCTTGTTATCAGATGATCTTCAATGTTTTCAGATGGTTCTCTGATAAGATCAAAGATAGAAAACTCATCATTTTCAAAAGTTGTTTCGGATATTTTTGTATTTTTTGCTTTGGCCCGGTAATAATCAATAATCAGATTCTGAGCAATTCTTTTTGCCCAAAGGATAAATTTTCCTTCCTCGTTGTAGCGTCCTTCTTTCAGCATCACAATGATTTTCATAAATGTGTCCTGAAAGATATCATTTGCCAGATCCTGATGGTTTATTTTATATAAAATAAACGTAAAAAGCTCTCTTTGATGTCTGTGTATAAGGGTAGATAATGCCTCTTCGCTTCCTTTTTGGTATAAGGATATTAGTTGACTGTCTGTAGATTTCATAACTCTTCTCAAAAATTTATTATAGTACAAACCTTTTCCTGATTTAATTATCAAGCTAATTTGGGTTTGCCGTAAAACGGATTTTAAAGTAGAGTATATTCTATAAGCATTAAATTATGCTGTAAATATAATAAAATTTTAATAAGTATTAAATAAATATTAAATATTTACTAATTTTTTACAATAAAAATTACTTTAGCATATCATGTAAGAATGTGGTAGGAATATTTAATGTGAAATTGATATTCAGTCCTTTTAATTCTTTTCCGTTCAAACCTTTATCGCCTATAGGGAAAGCATAGCCTCCGGTAAGATCCAAAAGCCCGAAAAGAGTAATTCCTATTTTGGGTGCGACATACTTATTGGTACCTTCCACGCCAGCGACAAAGTAATAAGAGTGGTGAAAATCTACATTTTTTTCAAAATTAAGCATTACATCTGCCTGTACTTTAGGCATGATCGCAAAATCTGAGTTTGCAGAACCCATGAGTGCAGAAGCGCCTAATCTATAGATGACATCATCGTTTTTCAGGAATAAAAGCTTGCCGCCTAACTCTCCAAAACTTTGATTTTGGTATACATAGCCAACATTTACCATTTTGTGAACGGTATACTGTGATTTTATTGCAATGCTTGCCAAAGAGAAGAATAAGATAAAAATGGCAGACTGTATTTTCATGTGTAGATATTTATTTGTTTTTATATGCAGTATGTTTCGCTGATTCTTATTTGTTTTAAAATGCGATGAATTATAACTTCATACCGAATTATCAGGTGTAAAAATAAAAAAAACTGCTTTAGCATTTTCATGTTAAAGCAGTTTCTATACCGAAAACCTGAATTAGATTCCGAAAGCAGATTTTATTTCCTCTACTTTGTCTAGTTTCTCCCATGTGAAGAATTCCAGACCTTCAAGAGTCAACTCATTTTTTTGCCCTTTATTAAAAGTTTTATCAGCAATATAATGCTCTCTTCCCATGTGTCCATAAGAAGCAGTTTCCTGATAAATTGGGTTTCTCAATTTTAAGTTTTGCTCAATAGCATAAGGTCTCAGGTCAAATATGGCTGAAACTTTTTTGGCAACTTCACCATCATGTAAACCAACTTTAGACGTTCCGTAGGTATTGATATACAAACCGCAAGGCTCAGCTACACCAATTGCGTAAGAGACCTGTACCAAAACTTCGTCAGCAACACCTGCAGCAACGAGGTTTTTAGCAATATGTCTTGTAGCATACGCCGCGCTTCTGTCTACTTTTGAAGGATCTTTCCCGGAGAAAGCACCTCCGCCGTGAGCACCTTTACCACCATAAGTATCTACAATGATTTTTCTTCCTGTAAGACCTGTATCTCCGTGAGGTCCTCCAATTACGAATTTTCCTGTAGGATTGATGTGATATTTGATCTGATCATTAAATAATGCTTTAATCTCATCAGACTGTTTAGAAACAACTCTTGGAATGAGGATGTTTTTAATATCTTCTCTGATTTTGTTTAGCATATCCTCTTCAGATCCGAAATCATCATGCTGTGTAGAAACAACGATAGAATCTATTCTGATAGGTCTGTGATCATCAGAATACTCAATAGTAACCTGAGATTTTGCATCAGGACGAAGATAAGTGATTTCTGAGTTTTCTCTTCTGATCGCAGAAAGTTCTTTAAGAATAGTGTGCGCAAGGTCTAGAGCCAAAGGCATATAATTGGCTGTTTCGTTGGTTGCATAACCAAACATCATTCCCTGATCTCCTGCTCCCTGAGCATTTGCTTTAGCCTCAAACGATTCATCATTTACAGCTCGGTCAACACCTTGGTTAATATCCGGCGACTGCTCATGAATTGCAGAAATGACACCACATGAATCACCATTAAACATATATTCGCCTTTAGTGTAACCAATACCATTGATAACCTCTCTGGCGATGGTCTGCACATCAAGATATGCATCAGATTTTACTTCACCTGCCAAAACTACCTGTCCTGTTGTAACCAGTGTTTCACAAGCTACCTTAGACGCTTTGTCGTATGCTAAAAAGTTGTCAATTAATGCATCGGAAATCTGATCGGCAATTTTATCCGGGTGTCCTTCTGAAACTGATTCAGACGTAAATAAATAAGACATATTATTCTTTGTATTTTTATTTTAATATGTGAAGAAAAAAATGAATAATTGCCCGTAAATAGCTAAAAGAGTTACTGTTTTAGCATTTTTTTAGAGAGGTTGCAATCAGGTCAAATTTTTCCTCGTTAATAATCGAATGCAAATTTAAGCACTATTTTTTTAATACTCAAAAGTTTTACAGAATTATTGTAATTTTCTTTAAATTAATGATTTAAATCACATTTATTGCGGTTTAATACTTACAAAATCTTTAGGGTTTTCATTATAATTAAGCTGGGAATCCAAGGAGTTTTTAATGAAAGATCCCAGTTCATCAATAATCTTTTGCTTAAAAGTAGGTTTGTAATAAATAATGCTGATTTCTCTGTAAGGAAATGGTTTTTTGAAACGGAATACCTTGTTTTTCTGTTCTTCTGACAGTTGATTGAGTGCCAGTTCCGGTAAAATGCTAATTCCGCCCACTTTGTCAACCATTTGTATCAGTGTTTGAATATTTGAAGCCAGAAAGTCAAGATTTTTTGGCTTAAGCGTATTTTCTTTCAGGTGGCAGATGTTTTCAAACTGATTTCTGAGACAGTTTCCTTCCTCCAGAAGCCATACTTTTTCTACATTAAGCTCGTCAGGTACGATGAAAGTATTCTTTTTGTTGGCTTCGGTATCAGAGCTGTAAATCATCAGTTCCTCATTGAAAAGAAAATCATGATAAAATTCAGAAGCATTGTCATAGGGAGTAGAAATAATACCTGCGTCTAGCTCACCGGTTTTCAAAGCTTTGATAATATTATCTGTAGTCATTTCCTTTACATTCATCTGGATCTTTGGATTGTTCTGCAGAAAATTAAAAATCTCAGTTGGTAAGATAAAGGATGAAACTGTTGGAATGATCCCTAAATTAATGGTTCCGCCTAAAATATTATTAAGAAGATTGGCTTTATTCTTGAGTTCATTTACAGATTCTATAATTACCTTTGCCTGGTCTATAATTTGCACACCTACATCTGTTGTCCGGATCGGGTGGGTGGTTCTGTCAAAAACTTTGACATCCAGTTCGTCTTCAAACTTTTGTATCATTGCACTCAAAGTAGGCTGGGTAATAAAACAAGCCTGAGCTGCCTTTCCGAAATGTTTGTACTTATCAACAGCGATAAGATATTCCAATTGCTGAATGTTCATTTGATTAATATTATCTATGACAAAGATATGACGTTTTTGGCAGAAGCAATTAAAAATTCAACTAAATTTGAAAGATTAAAGTATAAATAAACTCAAATCATAATATATGGATAATAAAAAACTTACAGCGAGCAATGGGGCTCCGTATTATGAGCATCAGGATTCTCAGACGGTAGGAGCCAGAGGTCCGGTTTTGCTGCAGGATTTTATATTACAGGAAAATCTGGCTCATTTTGTAAGAGAAAGAATACCTGAAAGAGTGGTGCACGCAAAAGGAACAGGAGCCTACGGTACCTTTACCGTAACCCACGATATCTCACAGTATACCAAAGCAAAATTATTTTCACAAGTGGGGAATTCGTGCAGAATGTTTGCAAGATTTTCTACGGTAGGAGGAGAGAAAGGCAGCGCAGATACAGCAAGAGACCCTAGAGGTTTTGCCCTGAAATTCTATACAGAAGACGGGAACTGGGATTTGGTAGGCAATAATACGCCTGTTTTTTTTATAAAAGATGCTAAAAAGTTTCCTGATTTTATCCACACTCAAAAACGTGTTCCAAAAACCAATTTAAAAAGTGCAACCATGATGTGGGACTTCTGGAGCCTTAACCCGGAATCTCTGCATCAGGTTCTTATCCTGATGTCTGATCGTGGTACGCCTTTCGGTTACCGCCATATGCATGGTTTTGGGTCTCATACTTTTTCCATGATTAATGATAAAAATGAAAGGGTTTGGGTTAAGTTTCATTTTAAAACAAAACAGGGAATTAAAAATTTTACAGATTCTGAAGCGGTGAAAATGGCAGGTGAAAATCCTGATTTTGCTCAGGAAGACCTTTGTAAAGCGATTGAAAATGGTGACTTTCCGAAGTGGACAATGTACATTCAGGTAATGACCGAAGAACAGGCAAAAGAATTTCGCTGGAATCCTTTCGATATTACGAAAGTCTGGTTTCAGAGTGACTTTCCTCTTATTGAAGTTGGCGAAATGGAGTTGAATGAAATTCCGGTAAATTATTTTGCACATGTTGAACAGTCAGTTTTTTCCCCAAGTCATTTAATCAACGGAATCAGCTTTTCACCGGATAAAATGCTTCAGGGAAGATTGTTTTCTTATCCGGATGCACACCGATATAGGGTAGGAGTAAATGCACATTATCTGGAAGTTAACAGGTGTCCTTTTGAAATTAACAATTATCAGAGGGATGGTTTTATGGCAGATTCAAGCCATTACCGGGATAAACCAAATTATCACCCGAACAGTTTTGATGATATTAAACCCGATTCATCATATAAAAACTTTGAATATGAATTAGACAGCAATCATGTTGCTAATTTCAGCAGAAATGAGAGCGATGATGATCATTACACCCAGCCCGGGCTTCTTTACACAAAAGCAATGAATCAGCAGGACAGGGAAAACCTGGTTAATAATATCATTGGAAGTATGAAGGGAATCGACGGACCTAAAAGAGATGAAATCATTAACCGTCAACTTTGCCATTTTTTTAGGGCAAATATAGAATTGGGAATGAAGGTGGCAATGGGATTAAATATCAATATAGATTCTAATATGATGAATCATTCGAAATAAAGAATGCTCAAACAATAAATGCTTATAAAAGGAAAAAATGTATATTTTTTCCTTTTTATTTATAATTTTTCTTTAATTTGCATTTTATTTTAGATTAAAGTATATAATGACTTACGAAAATATTCTTATCAGTAAAGAAGAAAGAACCGCTGTAATTACCATCAACAGACCGGAGAGCCTCAATGCTTTGAACGCTTTAACGATTAGTGAAATCAGTTCCGCATTGGATGAATTACAGAATGATGGTGAGATAAGAGTAATTATTTTAACTGGAAGTGGAGAAAAATCTTTTGTTGCCGGTGCAGATATAAAAGAATTTAGTAACTTTAATCAGGAAAAAGCAGAAGAATTAGCAAGAAATGGTCAAAACAGTCTTTTTGATAAGATCGAAAACCTAAATAAGCCTGTAATTGCTGCTGTAAACGGATTTGCTTTGGGAGGAGGTTTGGAACTTGCAATATCTTGCCATATAAGATATGCATCAGAGAATGCAAAATTAGGTTTACCAGAAGTAACGTTAGGATTGATTCCAGGTTATGGAGGAACTCAAAGGCTGCCTAAACTTGTAGGAAAAGGTATTGCCAATGAAATGATTTTTTCTGCTAAAATGATCCCTGCACAAAGAGCAAAAGAAATTGGTTTGGTAAATGAAGTTTTTCCTGTTGAAGAACTTTTGGCAAAAACAAAAGAATTGGCTTCCATAATTGCAAAAAACTCACCGATGGCAATTTCTAAGGCAATCAAAGCAACCAACCTGTCAGATACAGATAAAGGTTTTGAAGCTGAAATTAAATCTTTCGGAGAACTTTTTGATATGGATGACAAAAAAGAAGGTGTTTCTGCCTTTCTTGAAAAAAGAAAGCCGAACTTTTGATTAAAGAAAGCAGATTATTTCGTAAACAACACAATGCAGATGTATAGTAAGTTTGATAAAGCTTATCTGAAGATGGCCCAGGAGTGGGCAAAACTTTCCTACTGTGAAAGAAAACAGGTAGGAGCCCTTATCGTAAAAGATAGAATGATTATTTCGGATGGCTATAATGGTACACCATCAGGATCCGAAAACTGCTGTGAAGATGAAGATGGGAAAACCCATTGGTATGTACTCCACGCAGAGGCAAATGCAATCTTGAAATTGGCAGGCTCTACACAGTCAGCAAGAGGAGCAACGCTTTATTTAACGCTGTCACCATGCAAAGAATGCAGCAAGCTGATTCTGCAGGCTGGAATTTCGAGAGTTGTCTATATTAATGCGTATTCAGATGATGAAGGCATAGACTTTTTAAAAAGTCACCATATTGAAATAATACAAGTGTCAGAAAATGAATTATAAATAATTAAAAAACAAAACACAATGACTTGGGATGAAAAAATTAAAGATTTCGAAATTTTTTTAAGATTCGAGAGAAATTTCTCAGAAAATACACTGGATGCTTATATTCGTGATATCAAAAAACTAAAGGATTATGCTGTAGAAGAATTGGATGGAGTTGGTCCTGAAGCAATTACCTACGATAATCTTCAAGAGTATATTTTCAAATTATCCAAACAAAAATTTAGCGAACGATCTCAGGCAAGATGGATTTCTTCTATCAAAGCTTTTTTTAAATATCTGGTTGAGGAAGAGGTGAGAAATGATAATCCTTCTTCTTTGCTTGAAGGGCCTAAACTTGGATTGTATCTGCCGGATACTCTGAGTCTTACTGATATTGAGAAAATCATTGATGCAATTGAAAAAAATTCAGATCTGGGGAAAAGGAACCACTGCATTATCGAAGTGTTGTATGGATGCGGACTTCGTGTCTCAGAATTGATTGATATTAAAATATCTAACATCAACTTTAAGGAAAAGTATATTAAAGTATCAGGAAAAGGTAATAAAGTACGTCTGGTACCTTTGGCTCAGTATACCGCGAAACTTTTGAAAGAATATATTAACGAAGTACGCTCAAAACTTAAAATCAATAAAAAGCATGAGGATACTCTTTTCCTTAACAGCAGAGGAACTTCCATGTCGAGAGTAATCGTGTTTATCATTATTAAAGAACTTACAGATAAGGCAGGAGTAAGCAAGAAAATATCTCCCCATACATTCAGGCACTCTTTTGCTACGCATTTATTGCAAAATGGAGCAGATTTACGTTTCATTCAGGAAATGCTTGGACATTCTAGTATCACAACGACAGGGATATATACTCATTTAAAAACAGAGGAACTTCGTGATGTAATATTGAATTTTCATCCGCGAAATACTAACTTTGCTGGATGAAAGTACTAAAATTTTGTCCAAGCTGTGGAAAACAGACCCTACAATGGGATCAGGAAAAAAAGTGGAGCTGTCCGGAATGCAGCTTAACTTTGTATAATAATGTAGCAGGAGCTGTTGCAGTGGTCATAAGATATAAAGATGAAATTTTTCTCACCAGAAGAAATCAGGAGCCTAAAAAAGGAAAGCTGGATTTAGCCGGAGGATTTGTAGATCCTAAAGAAAGTGCAGAAAACACCTGTAAAAGAGAACTTTTTGAAGAGCTGAAATTAGATATTAATATTGATGAACTTAAATATCTTACAAGTTTACCCAATATATATACGTATAAAGAAATAGATTACAATACGATTGATTTATTCTACGAATATGAAGTTACGGATAAGTTTCAAGTTGATATGGAACTGTCGGAGATTTCTGAAGCAGTGTGGATTCCTTTAAAAGAGCTTAATCTTGATGATATTGCTTTTGATTCGCAGAAGTTTTTTTTTGAAAACTATCTGAACGAGTTTATCTAATAGCTCCGGGAGTTTAAGATTTCCTGAAAATAATTTTTAAGTAAAGTTTTTTCAGCATCAGTAAGATTAGCTTCGTTATGGTAAATTATGTAAGCAGGCATCGGCATGGTCTTATTTTCAATAGTCTGGATTGATTTCTCAAGCATTCCTTTCTTTAAATCATCATTATAAGTATTCCAGACAGAAAAATTAAGGTGTTCTCTGCCTTCATTGATGTGACTTTTTACAGACCAGGAAAACGGAGCAATATAAGCATAACCAGGATATTTCGTTTCATTAGAATGACAGTCATAACAGGCATTCCTCAGAAGTGATGTAATGTTTTCCGGGGTTTTCTGAACGTCTATGAAATTTTCACTTATTTTTACCGGCAGATTCTCTTTATCAACAGGAATTAGCTGAATCAAAATAAAGCACAGAATAATCCAGAAAATTATCTTTAGAGTTTTGTTCATTATCTGGTTGTTTGCAGATTGCGGCCTCTTGGAGCACCTCCCGGAACTGTATTTTGAAAAGGAGTATTATTTTGAGGAATATTATTCTGAGGATTAGGGTCTTTTTTATCTTGGTTTGGCTTGTTGGTATTATTGTTGATGAGTTTGCTGGCATCCAGAACTCTTGTGTCTTTCAGGTCCCAATCTTCATTGGACTGCCATAAAGGTCTTGTAACTACTGTTTTATAATAAATATAAGAGTCTTCCGCAAAAATTCCGTTTTCAAAATCTGCTTCATCCCAAAATCTGTTTTCGTTGTTGTCTGCCAGAATTCGTACAATATATTCTGCGGGTTTTACAATGTCAAAAGTAACCTGATTTCCTTTGGTATTTTTTTGGTAAACAGGTTTTTCTGATGAATCTAAAAGCTGGATCCAGTATTTTGTAGTGGGAGCATTGGTCAGATTAAAAGTCAGAGAGCCGTAATTTTCAATTTTATCCACTTCAAAGTCAAACCTTTTTGATTCAGGATTTTTATCATAATAGGAAGAAACAGTCGTTTTTGGCACTGTCAGCTGATATTTTTTTCCTTCCGCAAAATCAGAACTTATCAAGATCTCATAAGGGTTGGATGGCGAAATTTTTGCAGTAAAAGGCTGTGTTGTCAGGCTGTCAATTTTAAGAGTCCATTTTTCCGTATTAATTTTATCAATCACATAATTAGAAACCAGCCTGAAATCTGATTTTGGAGCTAAAGTTCCGCCACCGCTATCCAAGGTCATGGCGTTTTTCTTGTTATACCTGTAAAAAATGGTTGCGGTATCTTTTTTAGTTTCTGTTTCGTAGGCAAACTGAAGTTTTTCATTTGCTGTCTGTCCTGCATCAGCTTTCACAGCATCAAACCAGATTTTTACTGTATCAGATTTTTTGTTGTGAGTCACTTTAATATCATTCAGCTTTTCGCCGATTGGTGAAACTTTTACTTCTTCGGGATTTCCTTCAAAAAGCATCAGTATTCCACCAGGCATTTCTTTCAGTTCAGGCTTCTTAAAAGGTTTTTTGGATGGGTATAGTTTTAGATTTAGTCCTGAAATAGATTTTTCAATGACTACCGTATCTTTTTGAAAAGCTATTTTTTCTTTTCCGGGATTGAAGATCGAATTTTCATTTTCGTCATCAAATGCAATAATCTTATATTTTCCCGGTGCAAGATAATTCAGTTCATAATATCCGTCGTCATCTACTTTCGTGATATAGTAAGGTTTTTTCTTATAATCAATGCTGTCTTTCAGCTGATAAAGACCCACCACCATTTTATTTTGTGCATTGGTTTGTTTTTTTATTGCCATTGCATCTTTTACCTCACCGCTGATGTAAAGATCATCAAGTTTTTCACCGGTTGAGAAAGCAAAATTATAATATCTTAAAGGATTCCCTTCACTGTTGTCAACGATTGCATTCCCAAAATTAAAATTGTAGGTAGTATTTGCCTGTAAAGTATCAGTCCACTGGATAACCAGAAATTTATTGGCAATATTGGAAGGCAGAATTCTCTTGATATTATTGATGGGTGGCGATATATTCAGGTTTTTGTTAATATCTTTTAAGGTGATATATTCATCGAAATCAATTCTCAACTCTCTGATGTCTCTTCTTACATTGATTCTTGAAGTATCTATATTGGATCCCACAACACTGGGGGCGAGCGTATCTTTTGCACCACCGATAGGCGAGCCTACTCTTGCACAGGATTGTACAAGTATTCCGATAATGAATAGAAGAAATAATCTTTTCATGAAAATATTTCAACAAAAATAAACATTATTCTCCAAAAACTTCAGTTCCTGATTTTAAAGTATCTTCACTATCTTTCATCACACTGTGAAGTTTGTCTTTCTGAGCCGGAAAATCTTCAAACAGACCTGATAAAGCAAGTGCGGAATACACTCTTCCTGAATATTTATTTCCTATAGCAACGATGGTTACCTTGGATTTCAGAAGATGGGCAAAAACAGAGTTACTTCCATGCCACCATCCGTTATGATAAGTGAGTTTTTCACCATTATCAAATATTTTCATCCTGAATCCTAATCCGTAGTTGTTCTGTCCGGCTTTTTCGTTGCTGTAAGGCGTGAAAACCATTTCCATCAATTCAGGTTTCAGAAAATCTTTTGAGAACATTGCTTTTGAGAAATTCAGGAGATCTCTTGGAGTGGTATACACATTTTTGTCACCGTAGATTAAATCTAAACGGTCTAATGGATATAAACGGTTTCCGCCAAAATAAAAAGACTGGGAAGCCGTCGGAATATCTTTTTCCTGAAAGATAAAAGTGTTTTTCATTTTCAGAGGAGTAAACACCATTTCTTCCATTGCCTGCGGAAAAGGGGTGTTGGTAAGTTTTTCAATCAGTAAAGCCAATAGGGCGTAATTGGTATTGCAATACATGAATCCGGTATCTGTTTCTCTTGCGAGGTCCGGCTTATATTTAATAATCATGTTCAGAATGTCCTGATTGGTTAAATAAGCTTTTGAGAGTTCTGCAGGAGCCGGCTGAATTTTTGTGATAAAATATTCGTATTTCGGCAGACCGCTCCTCTGATCCAGAAGACTTTGTACCGTTACATTCGGGTAAGGGAACTGAGGGAAAAATTGAGTGAGTTGATCTGAAAGCTTTATTTTGCCTGCCTCTACCAGTTTCATCATTGCCATTGCCGTTAATGTTTTGGAAACCGAAGCTACATGAAGCGGAGTATTCTTGTCAATGGGTTTCTGGTTGTTTTCTCTGGCAAAACCTCTGTAATTTTCATAAATAATTTCATCTCCCTGTGCTACCAGAATGCTCCCGCTCAGATTGCCCTTCTCCCAGATTTTTTTGTAATACTGATCAATGTACCCTGCAAGAAAATTTTTGTTGGAAATATGAATTGGTTCATTTTCAAAAACTTTGTTCAAATCTACATTTCCAAAATTTGGCAGATTGGTTGTAGGTTCTTCAGCAGCAGATTCTGCTTTATCTTTTTTACACGAAATAAGAAATATAAATAGACCTAAAAGGAGTACAATGCTAAGCTTCTTCATGAGTTTTCAAAAAATGAGTGGCAATTTAATAAAACTCAAAAGAAAAGATAAAAATTGGCGGTAAATTAAGATTAATTTAACATAATTAAAAATAGCAAATAGCTATTAAGCGTAAAGATATTTTATATTGCACTAGCAAAAGGATGCAAGAATTTTATCCACGATAAACTGTGCCAGCTTTTCTTTGCTTTGATGCGTCCAGCCTGCAATGTGAGGTGTTAATATTACTTTTTCAGAGTTTAAAAGATATTGCAAGTCTTCATTTTCTCCTGTATTAATCGAAGTTGAAGTGTCAAGATTTTCAAATGAGGATTTTTCGTATTCCAAAACATCCAGACAAGCACCTTTTACTTTTCCAGTCTTTAAAGCTTCTATAAGACTTTTTGTACGTACATTTTTGCCTCTTGCTGTATTAACGAAATAAAAATCATTTTTCATTTCATTAATAAATTCGTCATTAATAAGATAATGGGTGTCTGATGTAAGGGGGATATGAAGGCTGAGAATTTCTGCTTTTTCTTTCAATTCTTCCAGACTTACCTGTTGTGCATATTCATCAGAAAGGTTGTGTAAGATATCATAGAAAATTACCTTGCAGCCAAAACCTGAGAGCCTTTTTGCCGTTGCTTTTCCCATATTTCCGTAACCAATGAGGCCGATTGTCTTTCCTAAGAGTTCATCACCACGGTTTTCTTCACGCAGCCAGATTCCGTTTTTTACCTCATTGGAAGCAATATTTAAGCGGTGCATGATGATTAAAAGCATCCCGATTACATGTTCTGCAACAGAATCCCGGTTTCCTTCCGGTGAGTTAATGAGCTGAATTCCGAGTTTTTCGGCTGTCGGGATGTGTATATTTTCCATTCCGGCTCCAACTCTTGCAATAAATTTCAGGTTTTTTGCCTTTTCTAAGAAGTTTTGGTCTAAAGGAATTCTGCTTCGGATAATAATTCCGTCATAAAGTTCAATTTTTTTTAGAACCTCTTCGTAGGTAGAATAAAAGTCTTCTTCAAGAATAAAATTTTTAGCCAAAAGCTGCTCTGTAATGAGCCGGTGGTTTTTATCTAATAGTAAAATGCGCATATTTTGTTCCTAAAAAAGACTTTTATATGGGACAAAAGTAATTATTTTGTTCTGTTTTCTTCAATATACTTTGCCATAGTTTCGATGGAAGAGAAAATCTCTTTTCCTTTTTTCGGATCTGCCAGTTTGATTCCGTATTCCTTATCCAAAAGAACGATCAATTCAAGTGCGTCAATAGAATCCAATCCAAGACCTCCCCCGAATAACGGGTCTGAATCTTTAATTTCTTCTACGGCAATGTCCTCAAGATTGAGAACTTCAATGATTTTGTGTTTTAATTCTTCTTTCAAGTTTTCCATAAATAAATTTTTATTTATAATGTACCAAAATATAAGTTTAACAAGGTAATAATAATAATTTGTATGTTTAAAAATTGGTAAACGGGTACATTTTTACATTGTTTGTTATGCAGTCAGCAAATATACAAAAGCGCAATAACTTTCACGATATAGTTCTACCCATCCGCACAATACTTTTTCGGCTTTTCCTGACTGCAAAATCTGTTCCGAGTAAGTGTTTAAAAACTCTTCATCAAATTCATCCAAAACAAAAAAGGCATTTTCAGTCTGCATTTTGTGTCTGATGCTGATTTCACCCACACAAATATTGGGTAAAGTATACACAAAAACCGCAGGACTCGGAAAATAATTTTCCTGGGAATTAATGCTTTCCTGATATTTAGAATCAGTATCTAAACTTGATGATTTATTGGCAAAAACCAAAGCTGTGCTGGTGTGGTTCTCATCTTTCAGAATGATTTCTGAAGCGAGAAAAGCAAGTTTACTTAAGTTATCCATTTTATGAAACTTTGGATAATTTAATTTTAAACTTTTATAAGCTTCTTTTGCAAAATCTGAGAAATTTTGAGTCGGAGTTTCAAAAATGATTGTCTGATTAAAATTAATCTGTGACTTTTGAATTATGCAAACGTGAGATCTTTTCATCTGCTTTTACCTATTTGGGTAGAAAATTAATGGTTAATTTATAATGTAACTATAAATTCTATTTAATCAGTAATATTGCGTTTAATGCTGAGGATTATGGGATCATTAAATGCCATTAACAAACGAATTTAGAAATTTACTTTGCTTTAAGCTCTTGACTAACATATGCTGTATATACATTAATAAGAATCATATTCAAAAGTTGCCTTGCTTCCAAAATTGCTATTGTTTGAATCAATTTTTTTTGGAAGACCATTTAAATTGGGATCAGTTTCATAACTAAAATAAGCGTTTGACAATAATGACTGATATGTATATATTGCTGAGTTATTTTTTGCGTTTTTTGAAAGAGAATCAGCATAAAATAGATTACTACTTTCCATTTCTATCGTTACTAAGTAAAGTTGAAACTCTACTGGAAAAGTAGAATATGGGTTAATTATTGAATTGTTATAAGTATATAATTTTGTAATTGGAACTGAAGGGTCTTCATTAATTACTCCTGTACTCCTGCTAAATTGCCCATAAGTGTAAGCTGTTTTTATTACGTTTTCATTAGAAAATTGTAATTCAAGTATTTTACAGTTACTTAAAACATCATCTATATAAAATTGCGGAAAACTATAACCGGTTTGTACAATACGATATATTTTTGAATTATTGTATGAAATATTATGGCTTTTATATGCTTGGATGTTACCATTTGTGTCTTTATATACATTTAAAATTTCTGAGAGCAAATTGTTATTATATTTAAACTGTGCTTCATAACTATTAGGAAGGGAGGGCTCAGAAATTGATATTTTGTCAATTTTACCCATTGAATTATAGCTTATCGAGTGTATGAGAGCATTGTAACTAGTATTATAACTAGTATTCCATAAAACTATTTTGCCATTAGAACTCTGGAAATAATGGGTAATACCATAATAATCTTTGATAAACTTTAATATTTTATTAGAGCCTTGGACAGGATTCTGCGAACCAATATTACTTGTGGTTGATTGTATTTCATCTCCGTTGGAGCAAGAGTTGTTAAAAATAACAAGAAAAATCAATAATAAAATTGTAAAAAAATTAGATTTCATAGAAGTTTTTTATAGAACAAATATATTCAAAAGTATAACATAACCATTAAAAATAGAATTTTACTTAACATAAAATATAAGAATTTTGCGGTAGTTAACGATTTAGAAATAAACTTTTCATAAAGATTCAATTTGTAATACTATCGCCGCATTGCATCCTCCAAAACCAGAAGCCGTTTTCAGAATATATTTAATTTTTGCCGGCTGATTTTCTTTTATAATATTCAGAGGTTGTGATGTTCCGATTTCTTCAAAGTTCTTTGATGGAATCAATGTATTTCGCAAAGCAGATTCCATTGAAATGATGCTTTCTAACAATCCGGAAGCGCCCAGACAATGTCCGTAATAAGCTTTCAGACTATTTAAAGGGACGTTTTGCAAATTTGTTCTGTTGAAAGCGATGGCTTCCATTTCGTCATTGTAAATTGTAGCTGTTCCGTGTGCAGAAATGAAATCAATTTGCTGTGCCGAAATACTGGCTTCTTTCAATGCGTTTTTGATACTTGCAAACAATCCATCTCCAGTTCTTGAAGGTCCGGAAATATGGTTGGCGTCATTGATGGCAGAATCTCCTGAAACTTTGAAACTAAAATTTTCGTTTTGAGTTGGCTCTGAAGTGATGTAAACCGCTGCTGCTGCTTCACCAATATTGATTCCGTTGCGGTTTTTATCATAAGGTTTACAAATTTCAGTTCCGATTGCCTGAAAAGAATTAAAGCCTGAAATTACAAACTCTGAAATTTCATCTCCGGCAATAACAAAAGCATCCTTATATTGTCCTGTCTGAATCATATTTTTTGCAACAGCAATTGCCATTACTCCGGAAACGCAGGCATTGGAAACCACAATCGGTTTTGTTTTAAATCCGAAAAAATCAGCAATCTTTTGAGCTAAACCGGATAGGAAAACGCCTTCAGGTAAGGTATCCTGATTTTTTAGTAAGCTGATATTTCCTTTTGTTGTTGATAAAATAAAAGCCGTTTTATCTGAAATGTGATTCTTTTCAACCAGTGGTTTTAAACTTAGCAAAAACATTTTTTCAAGCCTTGTGAAATTCTGATTGTCGAAGTTTTTACTGAATTCTTCATTCAGTTTTTCAGAATCAATCATTGATGCGTAAAAAGGCTCCTGGTTTTCTATGATTTTATGTAACGCTATACCGGATTTCCCTTCCAGAAGAGCACTCCAGTTGGATGAAACATCAAAACCCAAAGGAGTGATGCAGTTGTAATCTGTAATATAAATTTCCTTCTTCATGATAATCCCATTTTATCTTTCCAGTCCTGAAAAAACTCTGGATTATAAAGACATAAATTGTTGTCGGAATCCAGAAAAACCTGAATGGTTTCTCCCGAACAGACCAATTTATTCTCTTCGTTAAAAAGCTCGTATTTGTAAATTAACTTCGCTGAAGCTGAATTTACAAAAGTGGTTACAATTTTAAATGTCTCTCCATATCTTAATGGTAGAAAATGTTCACAGGTGCTTTTTATGATCGGTGTTACAAATCCCGCTTTCTGAATATCAAGATAGGTTAACCCATGCTGTCTTCCGAAAGCTTCTCTTCCATCTTCAAAATACACGATATAATGACCGTGCCACACAATTCCCAGCGGATCTGTTTCATTGAATCTTACGCGTACTTCTTCAGTACAAGTTAAATCTTTAGACTGCATTCTGTTTTATTTTTTTACCACAAAGGCACAAAGTTTTTCACAAGGTTCACAATAATCTTCAAACTTCCGCTTGTGTTCCTTGTGGGAAATCATTGCGTTCTTAGTGGATAAAAACTACAAAGTATACAATGATTATTTAAAATTTTATATTGTTCCGTTGATTAATCTTTTAACACCATTCTTAAACAAAACCGAATTAAAATTAATCAATAAACCTAATTTGCAATTGCTTAATTTTAAATACGTTAAAACTTGATCAATATGAATATCATTTAATGATTCTACAGATTTTATTTCTACAACAACTTTTTTTCAATCAAAAAATCAAGTCTGTAGCCTATATCAAGTTTTATATCCCCATATATCAGCGGCATCGGTTTCTGTTTCTCTATCAATAGTCCGAATTTCTGCAATTCAAAATACAGACATTCTTCATATGCACTTTCTAAAAGTCCAGCTCCAAGTTGACGATGAACTTTTAATCCTGCATCAAATATAATCCTTGAAACATCATTTTCATTCATATTATTTGTGTTTTTTAAGTTTAAATTTATTATGTTTAAACTGTTCATTTTTACCACAAAGCTCACAAAGGATTTCGTAAGGAACTCAAAAATTATGTAAATTTTTAGAAACTTATTTTATTTGTGCTCTTTGTAAAAAATCTTAATGTTCTTTGTGGTTAAACCGCATTTTGTTTTCTCTCATAAAATAACGCAATAGCAACCATCGCTACATAAAATAAAAATAAGAAAATCAATTCTTTGGCAATTTCTCCAATCCCGATGTTTCTTAAAATAATGTCGTAATAAGCATTCAATCCCCAATTCATAGGGGAAAATGCGGCGATTTTCTGCATAAATTCAGGCATCAAAAATACCGGAACCCAAATTCCTCCGACTGCCGCCAAAACAACAACCGAAGTAGCGCCGAAAGGAGCCGACTGTTCCTGAGTTTTTGCTACTGTTCCCAATAAAACACCAAATCCGATGGCGGCTAATCCTGCAAACAATGTAACAATAAGGAGGTTAAACATTTTTCCGGTTACATCAAATTGCGGTAAATCCAAATAAGGAAAAAGATAAATTCCTACTGCAACCATGAGTAAAAACTGAATGATGCAGATAATAAGATATGTAAATGTTTTCCCTAAAATATGAATGTAATACGGAGTCGGACTTACGCGAACTCTTACGCTTGTTCCCTGACTTTTTTCTTTTACTAAATTAATTGACAAAGGCACAACGATGAAAAATATTGCAAATAGTGCCCAAGCCGGAACATTGTGCTGCACAGAGTTGGGTTTTGCTTCTAAAGCAGATTCCGGAACAATTTCTTTAAAAGTAATCAAACTCTTGTTATCCAGATCTTCTGTTGTTCCCAACTGATCCTGAAATGCTTTGTAGATTTTTTTGTTTTCAATCTCAAAAACCATTTTGTTGATAGCATTCATCACAGAATTTTTAAACCCGGCATTGGTTGCAGGATCGAAATATAAATGGATATCTTTTGCTTTTGAAATTTGTCGGTTAATTGTGGCGGAATCTGTTTCCAAACCAAACGAGCTGACAACAGTCTGAACTTTTGAATCTATATTTGAATTGATATCTTTTGTAAGATTCTGGGGAATCACAATTGCCATTTGATATTCTCCCGAAAAAACAGCTTCTTTAGCCGATTTTTCATTATAGTCAGTCAATAATTGAAAACTTTTGCTGGCATTCAGCTCGGATTCTATTTTTTTTGAAATTTCAGAATGGTCGTTGTCTATGAAAATAATCGGAATTTTTGAGCCTTCCAGATTTTTAAACGTTGAATCCTGAATCAATGTAATGGTGATAATCAGCAGCAAAGGCATTAAAAATATAATGACAATTCCGCCGATGTCACGCTTCAGCAATAAAATTTCCTTAAAAAAACTTCTCCACAGTTTATACAACATCTCTCAGTTCTTTTCCGGTTAATGATATGAAAACGTCTTCCAGATTTTCGGCGTTATCCACTTTTTGAATCAGTTCTTCAGGTGTTCCGGCTGCATGGATTTTTCCGTGATCAATAATGGCAATCTGGGTACAAAACTCTTCCGCTTCCGACAAATGATGCGAAGTGTAAATAATGCACGTTCCTTTTTTATTTAAATCTAAAAGATAATCAATAATCGCTTTTTTAGACTGAACATCAACACCAACCGTTGGTTCATCCAGAAAAAGAACTTTCGGGTTGTGGAGCGTTCCTGCCAAAAGATTGCATCGACGTTTCATTCCTCCCGAAAATTGGTCAACTTTTTTATCGGCAAATTTAGATAAACCCATCAATTCCAAAGATTCATCAATAGTTTTCTTTAAATCTTTATGGTTTAAACCGTATAAGCTTCCAAAAAACATAAGATTTTCTTTTGCGGTTAAAGTTGGATATAATGCATATTCCTGTGGAACAACACCAATGATTTGTTTAAGTTTTGTGCTGTTTTTCTGAGGCGAAAGTCCGTTGATGGTAAAACTTCCCGATGTTGGCTTAATTAAACCTGAAAGCATAGAAATCAAAGTGGTTTTTCCGGCTCCGTTGGGACCGAGAACTCCGTAGATTTCGTTTTTATGGATGCTCAAAGAAATATCATTCACAGAAAAATCTTCTGCATTTTTGTATTTCTTATAGAGGTTTTTTATTTCGATGATGAAATTTGACATTCAAATGTTTTATATAATTAATAAAAAACTATACTTCAAACCTTTGGTTTCTTAACGTTTGTTAGCAGACATTTTTACCAATCTGATTCTTCATCATATTCTAGTAATTGTCGTCCAAATCCTAATTCGTCTAAATCTTCTTTTTTAAATTCATTTTGAATTTGTTTTATTAAATTGTCATAAATTTTATCATAATTTATCAGCATAGCTTTATAGACGTATTTTTTATTTGAAGGTGGCCAAGCTGGCTTGTTAATAAAAGTATTGTTTTGTTCTACATATTTCAAAATTTTTAACGCATTCTCATTTTTATATGCAGCTACTGCCCTGGAAAAATATAATACTTCATCAAATATATTGTTCTCTGCTGAAAGTTTGCCTTTTATTTTTTGATTAAAATAATTCTCTAAAATTGGAAAGAATTTGTCATTTGGATACTTTTCGATACTTCTAAAAATCCAGGTTATACAATATTCATTTTTAATGTTTTGATGAAAAACCTCGTAAAGCAAATTTAGATCTTCTTTCTTTTTAAATTTACTTAAAGCAAAACAAGCAGATAATTGTTCTCCACACTTGCCACTTTTTAAGCCAGCTCTTTTTTTAATTAAATTATAATATTTTTCATTTGGATTAATATCTTGAATCATCCAAGTAGAAGTTTTTAAATAAGGATGTTCAATCAAGACTTTTTCTACCAAGTGCTTTTTCTGAATCGGAGATAAGCCATTTTTATCGTGAGCTTTTCTAATCATTAAGTCTGAAACATAAAAATTGTTTCCTGCGTCTTCATAATACCACCAAGTTACTTTTGCTGTGTCGCTAAGGTGTTTTGTTAATAAATCAAAATATTCAGGTTCTTCTTTATTAACAATCGTTTTATATGCTATAACTCTTAATAATGGATTGTTTGAATGCATCAATTTTATTAGTTCTCCTATTGTTGCATTTTTCTCAATAAAGTTTCGTGCAATCGTATCTTTTAATGGAAGTGATTTTTCTTTTAAAAGACTTTTTAAAGATGGTCTCAATTCAGTTCGAAAGTTAGAAATATCATATTTATACTTTTCTTCTTTACACGAAATAAACAAAATGAAAAATATTATTTGAATGACTGTTTTCATAAATTTATTCACTGTATTCTTGAAATTTCACCTTAAATAGTTCATATCGCTTTTCTCAACCTCTTATAAAAAGCCTCTTCCAAATCAGCAATGTGCAGCATTGACTTGGAAAGCTGATTATAAATATCACTTTTAGAATTCCTGTTTTTGTAAACTCTTGCAATATCCACCGCAAAATCTCTCCAAAGATCACCAATAGCGGTAATTTCTTTAGAAAGTTCTCTCAATTGATCGTTTTTAAGAATTTCTGCCGCTTCCTGAAGAAAGGCTCCGTAAATAAAACGGAATCCTCCACCGCCGGTTCCGATTTCTTCCTGCATTCTGATGAGTTGGCCAAGATAATGATTGGTGACTTTTGTCCCTTTTTTATCCGCCCATTTGGGGATGCTTTTTGCAACCCAACGCATGGCTTTTACACCAATAATCGGAACGGGAGCCAACATGTTTTTGCATGTATCTTTAATTCCTTTTTTTATAGCTTCTTCAAGATTTACAGTTTCCGGAATGTAAGTAGGGAAGTACATATGACCTTTTGGAGCCAAAGCACCTTTTGCATATCTTACTTTTTCTAATTCTGCTTCAGAAAGGGTAGTGGTGAAGTCCATTACCGGATCGCTGATCAGAAATTTGCCATTTTCTTTTCCGTAAACCACAAGATTGTGAGCATTGAAATGGAATTTATATTCTTCTGGAAAATAGGTCAGATTGAAAACCCCAACCTGTAAACCTGTAGGAATATTTTGTTCTAAATTTTTTTCTAAAGCAGTCTGCGCTTCTTTTGGATCAGAAAATTTTTGTCTTTTGATTTTAATTCCCAATCTTTTTGCAGCTTTGCTGAAAATCGCACCCGGCATAGGACGGTAGCTGAATCCCGGCGCAAAATTTACTTTTAAAAAAGGTAAATACACGAAAAATAGTCCGGAACCTATTCCGAAAATCATCGGTTCGCTGATTTTTAAACCTTTATTAAGCAATAAATTAGAAGCTACACCGTTTTCACAGTGTGCAGTCTGATGATGTTCAAAGTTGATTTGCATAACTATTTCCCGTCGAAGTTTTTTAGTTCGTCTACTGAAATTCCGAAAGTGTCGGCATATTTTTTCAGGGTTGAATCATTAAGTTTTTTGAATTTTTTGGGTTTAGCATGACGTTTTACCGTCCATTGCCACATCCCTACGTAGGAAGCAAGTACCTGAAAATCCATTTTATTGAGTTCCATAAAATAGATAATTGGACTTACCAAATTGTCTGCCACTTTTTGTTTTGCCTCTTCAATTCTTTCATTAATAAGTGAAAGCGACTCTTCAAGAGCGGCTTTTTTAGCATCCCAGCCAATACTGTTGGCGGTGGTATAATTATCATTTTCATCAGTAACGTATAACACTTCGGTCATATTTGCTGATTTCAGATTACTTTCGTCTTGTGGCAGATCTTGTTTTTTCACAAAAAAACTATTAAATAATTATGTTATTAATTGGCTAAAATAAGAAAATTGCAGGACATGGGTTTATCTGCATAATCTGGATTTATTCAAGCTTTAAAAAAGCAATTTTTTTTACGTTAAATTCTATAGCTTAAATAAAAAAAGACTGACTTTTGGGTGACAGTCTCTTTTTGGTTTGATAATCCTAAATTTTCTCTTGTAATGTAATTTTCTTAAAACTCATAAAGATTAATGTGACTGAACTAATTATGAAAATTAAAAATGGTAATAAAAAGTATAAGTTTGAAATCGAATAATTGAAATTAAAAATTCCACGAAATAATGTTAAGGAAATTAGCAGTATTAGAAAGCAAAATATCTGTAAGTATTTGTCTTTATATTGCTTACATTTAAAGCAGGTAAATAGGGTTGCGATTGTTAATGTATTGAAGATAAAAGAACTCCAAGAAATCCCTAAATTATTGTATGTTAAGCTTTGAAAGAAATCCACTAGATATATTAATAACATTATAATGATTGGAAATCCCTTTTGATCTGTATTACAGATCAGTAAATACGATACAATAGAGATGATTTTCATTGCTTTCATAGTTATTTAATTTAATTACATGCTCTATTTGGTAGGAGGTTATTCCATTAATTAGAATTACATCATTTAAATTAGCTTTACAAACAAAAAGGTAAAAAAAGAAGATATTTTTAGCCGTTTAATTGGTTGTTTCGTTACTTAAGTATTTTTTAATCCTTGTAAAATTATATAAATTTTTCAGGCAATGGTGAAAAAATAAAAATTCTGTAACAATCACTTCATTTATAACACTAATCTGTTTTAAAATTTTAAATTCAATATGAAGAAATTTTTTATATCAGTTTCACTTTTCTGCACCATCATCGCGATGGCTCAAAAGTTTGAAACTCAAAAACAGACCGATCCACAAGGTTACAGCTACGAAACCGTAAAAAATGATCTTGCCGGAGTAAGAGTGTATACTCTGAAAAATGGTCTTAAAGTGTATCTTGCTAAAAATGACGATGCACCAAGAATTCAAACCTATATTCCGGTAAGAACGGGATCTAACAACGATCCGGCAGATAATACCGGTCTTGCTCATTATCTGGAGCATATGGTCTTTAAAGGAACTTCTCATTTGGGAACTTCAGACTGGGCAAAAGAAAAAGCTTTATTAGCGCAGATTTCAGATCTTTATGAGCAGCATAAAGCTGAAAAAGATCCTGAAAAAAAGAAAGCTTTATACAAAAAAATAGATGAGGTTTCTCAGGAAGCTTCAAAGTATGCCATTGCTAATGAGTATGATAAAGCTATCTCGTCTTTGGGCGCAACCGGAACCAACGCTCATACTTGGCTTGATGAAACAGTTTATAAAAACAATATCCCGTCAAACGAGCTTGAAAAATGGCTGAAAGTTGAAAAAGAACGTTTTTCTGAACTGGTTTTAAGGCTGTTCCACACAGAGTTAGAAGCTGTGTACGAAGAATTCAACAGAGCGCAGGATAATGACGGACGTCTGGTAAATTATGCATTAATGGATGCACTTTTCCCTAAGCATCCCAACGGTCAGCAAACAACAATCGGAACTTCCGAACATTTGAAAAGTCCTTCTATGAAGGCGATTCACAAATATTTTGATACTTATTATGTGCCTAATAATATGGCGGTAGTTTTGGTGGGAGATTTGGATTTCGACAAAACGATAAAATTAGTTGATCAATACTTTGGCACATTCAAATACAAAGAATTGCCGATGAAGAAAATGGTTTCTGAAGAGCCAATGACTAAAATTGTAGAAAGAACCGTAAAAAGTCCGTCAACCCAAAGAATGACGATGGCTTGGAGAACAGATTCTTACGGAACTCAGCAGGCAAGACTGGCTACAATGGTTGCGGAAATTTTAAGTAATAATGGTGATGCTGGTTTAATTGATCTGAACATCAATCAGAAACAAAAAACATTAGGAGCAGGAGCTTATGCGAGTCCTTTGAAAACTTACGGATCTTTCAACCTATCGGTTACTCCAAAAGAAGGGCAGAGTTTTGATGAAGCTAAAAAACTTCTTTTGGCACAGATAGATCTTGTGAAAAAAGGTGAGTTTCCGGACTGGATGATGAAGGCTATTGTGAACGATATGAGGGTTCAGCGTATGAAGTCCTGGGAAACGGCAGATGGATTGGCAACAGAGCTTTACGGGAACTATATCAATGAAAGAACCTGGGAACAGGAGCTGGATGAGATCAATCAGTATGAAAAGATTACAAAAGCTGACATTGTAAAATTTGCCAATGACTTCTTTAAAGATAATTATGTGATTATTTACAAAGAAAAAGGGGTAAATGATAAGTTAGTTCGTGTAGAAAACCCGGGAATTACTCCGATCAAAATCAACAGAGAGGCACAATCACCATTTTTGAAAGAGGTTTTAGGAATTAAACCTGCTGAAATAAAGCCTCAGTTTGTTGACTATAAGTCTGCAATCTCTACCAATCAGATCAAAGACAAGAAAGTAAGCTTTGTAAAGAATAAATACAATAAAGTAGCGCAGGTAAGCTATATTTTTCCTTTCGGAACTGATAATGATAAAGAACTTTCTTTGGGTGTGAGCGTTCTGCAATATTTAGGAACAGACAGATACACGCCGGAGCAACTAAAAGAAGAGTTTTACAAACTCGGTATCTCCAATAGTTTCAGAACTTCAAATGACCAGATTTTCATTACATTAACGGGTCTTGAAGAGAACATGAAAAAAGGAGTGGAACTTCTTCATCACTGGATGAATAATGTAAAAGCAGATCAGACTATTTATGATCAGACCGTAAAAACTATTCTTGAGTCTCGTGAAGCTGCCAAAAAAGATAAAAACAGAATTATGGCTGCTCTTACCAATTATGCGAAGTACGGTAAAGAATCAAGAATGACCGATATCATTTCAAAAGAACGTTTGAAAAGCATCAACGTTAATGAACTGATGTCTAAAATCAAGGCAATGAATAAATATCCTTATGAAATATTTTTATACGGAGACAGCCAGTCAGATTTAGAAAAATCGGTTAAGCCATTTATCAACAATACATCTTTACAGCCTGCTAAAGCAAAAGATTATGCTGAGCCAGCAACGCAGGGAAAAGTGTATTTTACCAATTACGATATGGTACAAATGGAAATGTCTAAAGTTGCCAAAGGAAGTGATGTAAACATTTCAGATTTTGGAAAAGTGAATGTATTCAATGAATATTTCGGAAGAGGTTTGTCGTCTATTGTTTTTCAGGAAATCAGAGAGAGTAAATCACTGGCATATTCTGCTTATGTTTCTTTCGCCAATGCATCCGAAAAAGGTAAGTCTAACTATGTAACCAATTACATTGGAACTCAGGCAAATAAATTACCTTTAGCAGTAAATGCAATGAATGATTTGATGGCAGATTTTCCTCAGATTCCTGCGCAGTTTGAGAATTCAAAAGGTTCGGCTTTGAAGCAGATAGCGTCCAACAGAATCAACAGAACAAATATTTTCTTTAATCAAATGGCTCTTAAAAAATTAGGCGTAGATTATGATATCAGAAAAGATATTTATGCTGAAATTCAGACACTGACTTTACCTCAACTCACCAATTTCTACAACACAGAAATAAAGCCGTTGAAGTACAACACAGCCATCATCGGAAAGAGAGAAAATCTGAATATGGAATCAATCAATAAAATGGGAGAATTTAAAGAAGTGACTTTAGAAGAAATCTTCGGATATTAATTTTTCATTAATATGAATTGTTTGGAGTGAGGCAGAAATGTCTCACTTTTTTTGTCTTTTGAATTTCCTGATATAATTCAGGCAAAAACAAAAAATGGTATGAAATGGATTTTAATTGTACTATTTTATTTATTCAATTTCCTGAATAAACAGACTCATTTCCGTACGAATTAGTAATTTTTCATCTAAAAAAGTTTCACAGGAAATCTGACAGATGTTTTCGTATTTTGAAATTAAAGATGCCTTGGAAATAATCTTTTCTCCAGCTTTCGGGAGCTCAAAAATCTCAATTTTTTTAATGTTGGTGATGAATCCGATGACTTTGGTTTGGGTATCAGGATTTTCAAAAAAACTCTGTCCCAGAATCGAAGAAGAAGTCTGTGCCGAATGTTCAATAAGTCCCGCTTCTATAAACTGATTATTGTCAACGAAAATGTTTTCTGGTTTAATCTCAAAAGAAGTTACCACTCTTTCCGGAGTAAGCTCAAGAATAAAATCCACCATCAGCATTGGTTCACGATGCGGTAAGAAATGATGAATGTTGATCAGGTTTTCTTGTTGTAACTCCATATTTGAATTTATTAAACCCAACGGATTCAGGAATCCGTTAGGTTTGTTTTATGTAAAAATTTTATTATTCAGCATGATAAGATAGCTTAAAAGCTTACTCTTCTGGTTTATTTTACCACCGTTTTCATCTGCGATTTTGCAATCACGGTTTCGTTTACTTTTGTGACAATTTCTACCAACGTTACTCCAAGCATTTCGTTGAGAATATGAACTTCTGTTTTCAGAATGTCGCCCGTTTTGGGTAATTCTTCTGCTTCAAAAGATTTGATTGCGCCAATATATCCGGTTGGAGCTTCTTTTCCCAACAGATAAAACTGATATCCGGTGTGAAGCGCAACACTCTGAGCCTGATGTTCAATCAATCCTGAAGCCTGAAAAATGCCGTTGCTTACAAAAATATTGTCTTCGTGAATGGTGAAGCCTGAAACCAGATGAGATTCAGAATATTCTCTAAGCTCACTCACCATTACAAAAGGAAATTTCTGCGGAATAAGGCTTTCCACAAAATTTTTATCGGATGAAGGCAGCTGGCTTATCATTAAACGACGGTTAGTAATGAGCAAGAATAGGCAAATCTTCCGCTTTCGGGAATACAAAGGAGTACTTTTTCACCCTTTTTAAGCTTGCCTGAATTCATCAGCTGTTCCAATGCAATAAAAATAGAACCTGCACCAATATTTCCTACTTCCGAAAGGTTGTAAAACCATTTTTCCCAAGGAAAATCAAGACCTACATTGGCAAATTCTTCTTTCAGTCCTTCTTTGAAGTAGCCTGAAGAAATATGAGCCAGTACATGATCAACAGAATCAGGATCGAGCTCGTGCTTATCAAAAGAAGCTCTCAGACTTTCTGCCCCTTTTACCAGAATGTACTGGTCTAAAAGCTTTGTGTCTTGTTTTAATGCAAAAATAGACTGATTCAGCCATTCTTCTGCAGGATATTCTGCCCAGGATTTTAAACTTCCGTCTTCCTGTTTCTCACAGCCGGAATACATACATGCTTCGATCTGATGAGCATAAGAATAAAAATCTATCCATTCCACTCTTAAAGAAGTGCTGTTCTCTCTCGGCTTATTTTCAAGCAAAAATGCACCGGCACCATCAGAAAGCATCCATCTCAGAAACTCTCTTTTGAAGGCAACAATGGGTTTTTCTTCTAAAAGCTTAAGATTTTCAGCTTCGTGATTGAATTTGTCGGCAGTCATCCATGCAGAAAACCTTTCAGAACCTACACATACAGCATTGTTTTTTACTCCGGCTTTTACGTTTAGAAAAGCATAGTTGAAAGCATTCATCCCGGAATTGCACAATCCTGTCGAGGTATTGATTTCTACTGATTTTCCGATGTTCAGCTCGCCATGCACCATAGATGCGTGAGAAGGCTGGATCTGATCCGCAGAAGTAGTTCCGCAGGAAAGAAGTTCCATATCTTCTTTTTTGAAATGCTCATCAAAAAGACCTTCCACAGCTTTTGCGGTAATCTGTGCGTTGGTATGGGTAGGTTTCCCGTTTTTATCTAAAGCATAGTATCTCGTAGTGATCTTATTGTTTCTGAGAATTAAAGCACGTGCTTTAGAAGGTGTATTATTGACCAGGCCAAGATAGCTTTCCATTTCATCATTGGAAATCGGCTCATTTGGCAAGTATGTAGATGCCTTGGTTATAAATACTTCGTTCATTTTATTGTTTTAATTTTATACCTTGTAAATATTCTTTTTGTTTTTGTCTCTTTCTCCACAACAGTGGCGCAAGAAGTATGTGAAATATAAGAACAACCGGAGAAATAATCCAAATCGCCGCCATCAAATATACCTTAAAGAATTTGATCAGCAAAGGGCGCTTTTCTTTTTTCTTGATAATAAGATGAGACCATACTGTGAATATTTTATTCCCTACTTTTTCTACTCTTACCAGAAAAGGGCGTATTTCTACAGCTCCGTTTTGTACGAGTTCCGGCTGTAAGTTTTCAAAATTGTTTTTAAAATGTTTTTCAATAATTCTTCCATACTTTACAGAACCCTGTATTTCTTCATCCGAAACTCCGGCTGCAGGAAGCATTCCCGATTTTTCTTTTTTTCCGGTGGTCATCCACCGCAGGATTGTGAGAACACTGGTGTAATTATCATGTCTGTCCACCAATGCAATATTTCCTACCAGTTTTGCATTCAGATGCTTCAGATAGACTTTCAGTTTTTCCTGAGAAAGCATCCACATATTTCTGGTTCCGGAAATGGTTATCACAGGAACATCTTTCATAATGCTTTCCGCAAAACCACTTTTCAGAAAAGAAATTGTGGGAATGGATGGAGTAAGATACCAAACCTGATATCCGAAAAGAATCAGATCGAATTTTGTATTGAGCACTTCCTGCGGAGGAGGAAGGATTTCGCTTGGAATCTGCAGGTAAGACTCAGGAAATGTGTTGAAAAAAACATCACTTGGCCATGGAAAAGGAAAGTCTTCTTTAAGCCGGATAGAATAGTAAGTTACCCTGTATTCGTCTTTTTTTTCTTCAAAAGGACGGGCAATATTCTTTACAATATCTTCCAGCTGACCGGTTTGTGTATAGTAGATGACAAGTATGTTCTTTTGCATCAAAATATTTTAATAATTACAAAAATAAGATTTTAAAATTTATTTTTTCACGCGGAAAATGCTTACAAATTCAGAGCCATATTCTTTGGTGTAGTTTATATTTTCAAAATTTTTATTTTTAATGTTAAATAAAATAATGACAGGATAAGTTTCTTTAATTTCATCAAAATCAAAAGCTGGATCTGAAATTAAAAGTATGTCAGCTTTTTTGGTGATTTCAAATGGGGTTTTGATATAAAAAATTGATCTTTTCTGAACTAAGTAATTGTTTTGGGCAATATTCTTCTTTTCTCCATCACGAATCCATGAAAATATCTTTCTTTTAGCTTGCTGAAGCGAAAGGAGAATGTCTTTCTGCCCAAAATCATCGGCAATATGAAAAACAACAGCATCTTTAGGAATCATTTGATTCAGTTCAGAATAAGCAGATTTATTTTGGTTAAAATCTTCTTTTACCGCTTTTACCACCTCCCTTTCTTTGTATAGAAAGCTTAAAAATAATTTATATTTAAAGTAGTTTTCATCTTCAAGCTCATGTCGAAGTGCCGCAAACTCTTTACGGAAATAGGCATTAATCTTTTTGGTTCTTTCGGAATAAGTTGTTCCGAATGATTGGTCCCGGAGAGAAATTCTTTCACCGACTTTTATGGTGATTTTTCCATTGTAAATAATAAAATCTCCCTTCGGCAGCACTTCTGAATTTCCATGAATGTATAGTGGTAAAATATCAAGCTGTAGCTGTTCGGCAAGGTAAAATGCGCCTTTATGGAAACGTTTTACCTCATTATCATACGATCTTTCTGCTTCAGGAAAAACAATGAGAGAATATCCCTGCTCTGCTTTTTCCCGAAGTTTTTCAAGTCCGTTCTCAATTCCCTGAGAAACAGGATAGAAGCCTAAAGCTCTTACCATTTTTCCGAAAACTGGAGAATTGTACACCCAGTCATTCACCAAAAAAACAATTTTAGGCGTAACCAAAGCTACCGCTAATGTATCCAGAAACGAAGTATGATTGGCAATAATCACAGTGGGTCTGCTGAAGTCTTCTTCCGGATTTCTGATGATTTTTTTCTGTACAAAAAAATTGGTGTACAAAACGGATCCCAAAAATTTTGCGACAAGCAATTTGATAATGTATAAAGATTTTCCTTTGGCGTTTTTGGCAAAAAAACTTCCGAAAACTGAAATGATAAAACCGAATAAGCCGTAATATAAAAAAGATGCAACAGAATGTAAGAAAAGTCTCAGCGTAATAGGTGAGAGTCCTTTTTTTGTACGGTTGATGATTAAAAACCTAAACCAGAAAGGATATAAAGTTGAGGTGATGACAATTACGGAAAACATCCCGATTAAGGCAACCAAAGCCAGAGAATGCAAAGCAGGATGCTTCGCAAAAACAAGCGATCCGATGGATAAAACCGTGGTAAAAACTGCCAGAATAATTGAAATTCTGTATGTTGGAAGCTCGTTTTTTCCTGTTGTATGCTCTTTCTGCATTGCTTTTGTAAGAAAAATGCTGAAATCGTCTCCCACACCAAAAACCAGTGTACAGACTACCGTGCTGAAAATATTGAGTTCCAGTCCTAAGAAATAAAGAAGTCCTGCCGTAACAATTCCTGTTAAAACAATAGGAAACATGGTAAGAAGTGAAAGTTCAAAGTTTCGGAAGAACAGAATAATGGTAAGAATAATGGCAAGAAGAGAATAGTTGATCAACGTATTAAAATCATCTTTCAGCAAACCCAGAAAATTCTCGTTCATCTGCTGCCGGTCGATTGCTATGGCGTTTTGGTTGCTTTCAACGTCCTGTATGAAAGTGTCTCTGTTATTTTCATCTACTTTCACGACATTTGAAATGGTGTAAAAACCATTTTCAATACTGAGAAATTCTTTCAGCTGAATTGCGTCAGCTGCGGTATAATCTTCAATACTTAAAAAAGCATAATTCTTGTTCAGATTTTCTCCAAACTGACTAAATGCGGAAGAATTAAAACCAAACTTATCTCCGTTTTTAACCAGTTGATGAATGGTTTTTGTTTTGCGCTCTGTGTTCCAGAAACGCTTCCATTGTTCTAATTTTTCATGTTGATTTTTTTCAGATAAAACAATGTTTCCGATGGAATTATAGTTGAGGATTTTACCGGCTTCTTTTTCTTTTTCTAAAAACTGTGATAGCTGAGAATTTTTTTCCAATGCTTCCTGTTCAGAATTGCCGTAAGAAATGGTGTAAACCGATTTGGAAGTTATATCTGAAAGTTTCTGAATTTTGGCTTCGCTTATTTTTAATTCTTCAGGAATATAATTTAAATCTCCAATGTTTTTATTAAAGCCAACATGCCTGAAGCCAAAAAGACAGGCAATAATAATTAGCGTGCAGATGATGACAAGCGGTTTGTTTTTTTCATACGGATAGTTTCCGATAACGTCAATGAAATTTTTTTTAGGATTCTGATTTTCAGATTTGGGATGATACAGCTGCGGGACAATGATTAGAGCTGCAACTGAAGAAATAAAAACCGTCATGGCTGCGAAAAGCCCAAGATCTTTGAGCGCTTCCGATTTTACAAAAACAAGACATAAAAAAGAAACGGCTGTTGTAATACTGCTTAAAATAACAGGCTGCGTAATTTCTTTATAAAGCTCCTCAATATTGTTATTATGTTTGTAATGGGTGAGAATGTGAAGGGCATAATCAATGGTAATTCCTATGAGAATCGCTCCAATACCCAACGAAATGGCAGAAACTTTATCTTTTATAAAATAGAGTATCATCAGCGATATGAAAACTGAGACAATCGTGGGTAAAAATACAATCAGAGGGGTAAAAAAGTTTCTGAAATAATACATCAGCAAAATCAGGAGAACTGTCATCGAAATAATGACCGTACTCTGAATATCTTTCTTGATTTGCTGTGCATTGGCAACCGCTATCACCGGCGAACCGAAATAACTGATTTCTGTTTTTCCTCTGAAATTCTGGTTGATGTTTTCTTTAATTTTATTCAGTTCATCAACAAAAAATTCGTTGTTTTTGGTTTCGCTACCCTTGTTTTTAGAACTGATAAACAGCAGCAGGTTTTTCCCGTCTTTTGAAATAATATAGTTGTCTTCCAGCTTAAAATCTTCACTAATGTTGAGGGCATTCAGTTTTTTTAAGCCTAAAAAAGTAATTCCCAAAGGATCTTTTTTGATAAATTCTTTAGTAACCAGACTTGTTGGTGAAATCAAAGACCTGTAATTGCTTTCTACCTGTTTTACAATGCTGTCGTTATTCAATTTATGCTCAATCTCTTTATAGTCTTTTTCGTCAAGAAAAAGAGGAAGGTTCTGATTGACAAAATCAAACGTTTCGGAAATCTTGTTTTCATCAACTTTTCCTTCTACTGCATCAATATAATTTTGCAGAGGTTTAATTTGATCCAAAAATGCATCTGCAGTTTCTGAAAGCCGGAAATCGTTGTTGAGATTGTCTTTTTTTTCGATGATGACAACGATTTTATCTGAAAAGTTGAGCTGTCTGAGTACTTTTGCAGTGAGATCAGATTTTTCGTTTTTCGGTATAATCTGGCTGATGTCTTCTTCAAAATTAATTTTTGAAGCAAAAAATCCGCAGAATAATAAAATCGTGAACGTCAAAACTGCGGACAGGACACGGTTTTTGGAAATTAAATAATATATATAAATGAAAATGCGGTGCATTGCCTGAGAAAATCAAGTTGCAAATTTAATTTTTTAAGAGTTAGATTAAACTATAAATACGTAAGTTTTAATTGAAAATCAGTAAAATATTCAGTATAAAAAGAAAAAAACTTATACTTTTGCATAAGTTCCCTTTTTGGCAAGAAATAAAAAACAAATTCATCTTAAAAATAAAGATGCTGATCGTATGTTGAAAACGATTGATGAAAAATTTTCCGGATTTCTGTTTGTAGTAATTTTACCGTTTCTGCTGTTTTTCATGTCGTATTATGGCTTTGAATCTGCCTATGTCGGTTTAAAAACCATGAAGCAGGCTCCTGAATTTATGTTTTCGTCAGTATATGCCTACCGTGTCATCCCAAATTTTTTAATGTTGGAAGTTTTTTATGGTCTTAATTTTCTGATAAAGAATTATTTTGCATCACAGGAAAGTTTTATTCTGAAAAACGGTACTGTTTTTTATCACAGTATTTTTTTGATCAATGCTTTCTTTTTCATTCTTTCATCTATTGTTTTAGACAGAATTTTAAACAAGAATTCATTGTATATTTCAGATAGAAAACTTAAAAGGGTTTTTCATTTGCTTGCCGTTTTTTTTATCGTCGTTGTGCAGTACGTTCCTACCAATTGTGACTTGATTGCCATATTTTTTTACCTTTTAGGAGTGTTACTGACAATAAAATATTATCACAACAGGAAAATATCAAATCTGCTGCTGCTTTGTTTTACTGTTTTTATTTCAACTTTTGTAAGAGAAACCTCCTGTCTTAATATCGCTTTTTTCGGAGCACTGTTTTTAGATGTTAAAAAACCGAAACACACTGAGTTTTTAAAAGAAACTGTGCTTCTGATTATTTCGTTTGTGCTGCCATATTTTGCACTAAAGCTGATGATTCCTCAGAAAACTTCTTTTTTTGAAGGTGTTTATATCATCAAAAATTTCACGAGCCCTTTTAATCTGGCGGGACTGATGTTCGGAGTGTTGGGATATTATTTTTTCTTTCAAATGGGAAATGCCGGACAAAAAATCATAATGAAAAAGTATTTGCTTTTTTCACTGCCTTATTTGCTTATGATTACTTTTGTGGGACTTTTTTGGGAGAGCCGGCTGTTTTTGCCGATGATTCTTACGGCTTTTATTATTATTTCTTATCACATTAAAAACGCTTATACTGCATAAATGAGTTTATTACATCCATATTATATCATTGCTATTATCATTATGATATTCTTCAGCTTTCAGGAAGTTTATGGGAGAAAAGTTGAAAAAAAATGGCTTTGGTTTCTGGGTGGTTATCTTATTATTCTTGCCGGTTTGAGGAATCATGTTGGTCCTGATTATGGCAGTTATGTAGGTATTTATAATTATTCTGATACCAAGCTTTATGTAAGTATTATCATGAAGGCTTTGTATATGGAAGGTCCACAACCAATGGAGCTTGAATGGCTGTTTGTACTTATTAATAAAGTTTTGCTTAATATTTTTGACGCTCCTTTTTATATGCTGACTCTGGTTATTGCAACAATAACAATCATATTAAAACTAGAATATATTGAGGATAATACATTTTATCCTTTTACATTTATGCTTTTCATGTTTATTCCGGGTTTTTTTATTGGGGAAAGCGGTCAGATAAGACAATGTCTGGGATCTTTTATTGTTTATTACGGTATAAGATATATCAAGCAGGAAAATCTGCTGATGTACCTTTTGTGTATTTATCTCGGTGCGGGAATTCACAATGTCTGCTATGTTTTTCTTCCCATGTATTGGGTGGCAAGAATTCCTATTAATAAATTCTGGATGCTTATTTTTATCATTGCATCAATTTTTGCCTCTCCTTTCGAAGTCTACCGTATTTTCGGAAGTTTTATGGACAGTGTAGCGGGAGATGTGATGATTGTTGAAGGTTTTAACGGTTACATAGATGAATCCGTTGAGCGAATTAACGGAGGAATTGGTATACCTGAGGCGATGATGGCGATTCTTACTTTCTTCTTATTCTATTTCGATAAACCTATGAAAGAAAAGTATCCTTATTATGAGTATCACAGAAATTATGCGGTTGTAGGAATATGTTTTTATTTTATCTTTAGGAATAATCCTATCTTCTCTTCCAGGCTTGCAGGCGCTTTTATTGGGTTTTCCTATATTATTATTCCCAATGCAATGTATGTTGTTTCATATGGTACTAAAAGGCTCATCCATACATTTATTATTGCTCTTTTTTTATTCAACTTTATTGTTTTTGCCAGTTTCCGAAATATTGTAAATGGTAATTTCACAGTTGATCGCTATAAGAATTATTTACTTCCATAATCATATTTACAATACTTCATTTTTTGCTAATAAATAAGTTTTTATTAAATCTTAATAAAAATTCGTTTAATCATATTGTAATTTCCTTCAATATTGTAATTTTGTGATAAACCAAATCGAAATTAAATTTATTCTTAAAAGAATTTATCTTAACTAATTTATCATATATTTAAGTTTTTATTTGAGTATTTTTTATTAGTTGTGGTATTTTGTTTATTGTATTAATAAATTTTAAAAATCGCAAAATTATTACATTATGAAAAAGCATTACCTGTTTTGTGTTGCGGCAGCTTTATATCTTTATTCTGCCGATGTTTATGCTCATAATCTACAGGAAGATATAAAGAAATCTGTCTCCAATAATTCTGAAAAAGACAGTTTGGAAAACAAAATTGGAGAAATAGAAATTCTTAATGCCAGAAGAACTGTAGGAAAAGATTGGATGAAAGCTCCGAACAGCTATTGGTTTGACCCCTCTCAAGCAGAAGACGGATTGTATATTCCCGTAAAAAAAGCTTATGCAATGTGGGTGGGTTATAAATATCTGGGGTATTCGAGTATTCCTTCTGGTGCTGTTACTGCTGATGTTCTTTGGGAAGATAACCACGGATTAATAAAATCGGGAAATGACTATGCGTTGGAAATCGAAGGTTCAGGAGAAGATGCCAAAATCAAAGTTCTCGTTAATAAATCTAAAGAAGGGAACGCAGTAGTAGTATTCCGTGTCAACGGAGAAATTTTCTGGTCTTGGCATATCTGGGTGACAGATAATCCTACCAACGGATCTTCTTATAAGAGTTTTACTCAGGTGAAAAGACAAAAGAGTGACGGAACGGTAGAAGTAATTCCCGATGCTGAATGGAAATGGATGGACCGCAATCTGGGAGCTCTTAGTAACTCTAATACCGCAGATGACTGGAATAAGAGTGGAGGTCTGCTTTATCAATGGGGAAGGAAAGATCCGATTCCGCCGTTGGTTTATAAGGGTAATGATTTTTACGAAGTTTCAGGATCCGTGGGAAGAGTTCGTCACAGAGGAGCAAGAAATTTTACCAATGCAATCAATTTTGATAATTTAAGAAGATTTGTTTTGTTGTCTAATGCTACTCTTGATAATAACATCCGTCTTTCCGTAAAGAATCCGTTAAGTCTTATTTATGTTAATAAAGACGATAATTCAGGACCTGCCTTTTATAACAATAATACCAACCTAATGCTCAATTGGTTTGGCAGATCGGTAGGTTTGTCTGATGACCGTCTTACAGAGCTCAATTTATGGTCAGACAACTCCCGTGGAAGACTTGAAACCGATTATACAACAGATGCTGCAGCGGCTCCTTATAAAGATAAATCGGGCTTTGACCCTTGTCCGAATGGTTGGAGGCTTCCTTCGGTATTAGTCGCTAATCAGGCTTCCGGAAGTTATATTGATGATATAAGAATTGATTTTTCACCATTTGGAGTAAGAACTAATTTAGGGAAAAATATCTTTGAAACTAACGGACATCATATCATAAAGCCCAATGATAGTGGAGTTCCACCTTTTATGACTGGTTTTAAAGTTTATCCGAATATAGGCTTTGATCTGTCAAATGCAGGGGGCTATAATATGGGTGCTTTTCCTGGAACCGGACAATTGGCAGTCAATTCACAGGCAGGTCAGTATACGGATCAGCATCAGGTTGGATTATGGACTGCAACAATGACAAGGTTTTATGATACAACTCCTGCTGTTGGAGCAAGAACGCTGTTTATGGTTCCCGATCAGTATCAGCCAGACACTCCGGATCCTTCAAATCCCAATATTAAAGGGAGATATTGGTATAAACCCCTTTCTGTAGCCAAAACTTCGGATGCAAATGCATGCCGTTGCATCAAAGATCCGCTGTACCTTCTTAATAATTATGATTTCCCCACTGAATTTATTACATCTTCCAATAGTTTTACCGAGGGTCTAAACAATCCAAATACGTATCAAGTGGTAAAAAGTACTGTTGCAACAGCAATAGAAATTCCTGTTACAAAAGCTTTTTCTGCTCAAAGTCAGTTACTGAATAATCCTGATGTTTTAAATCCGTCAAGCTTTAATGATCTTAAAGCAAATGTTTTGTGGTCTACTAATACAGCATTAATCAGTGCAGTTAATATTATTAATCCTTCTCCCGGCTCTGTTTCAGCATTATCAAATTCAAAAATTGTCGTCAATATCGCTCCAAACCAAAGTGGTAATGCTGTTATTACTCTGCATAACGGAAATATTGCTAATCCTGTTTACTGGTCTTGGCATATTTGGGTAACCGACACTCCTGTAGGAACATACAATTACACTACCGAAATTCCTAATCCTTCTGCTCCTAATTATATTAATTATGTAGGAAAAGGAGATGTTTTAAAAACAGAATTTATGGATCGTAATCTGGGTGCTACAGATGCTTTTCCGATTGTTGCAGATCCATTGACACCTACAGCAGCAGAATATGCGAAAATAAGAGCTTCTACCGGTTTACATTACCAATGGGGAAGAAAAGATCCAATTCCGGTGTTTCAGCATGCTGATACAAGAGCTTCCTATAATGTTTTTTTAGGAACAGTGGGTTCATCGGGATCTGTGGCTTATACTACACTTACCGCAGCAACATACAATAATTTGTCAGGTAATTATATTGTGCCCTACAGTACATACACCAATTCTGCAAATGCAAATGTTTTAACAACCGATAAAGTGAATGAGAAAATAGCAAAAGTTTTGTCTTATTCAGTTAAAAATCCTCTTGTTTACATGATTCCAAGTTCATTTGCGCCATACAATTCGGCGGTGCCTAATTATACGAATGGTACAGACTGGCTTCTGAATGAGCCTAATACAGCTCCCGAAAGATGGGGTAGAGGCGGAGAAAAATCTCCCTTTGATCCTTGTCCTGAAGGATGGAGAATTCCTGACCTGACAGGTGTAGCCATTATCACAAACAAAGATTATGGAATTTCACCATGGTACAAGAAAGACAAGAAAGTAGCGACAAGTTATAGTGTAATTACTGATTATGCAGGAGTAAGAGTAAGAAATACCACGACAACAACAATTGGTTATATGTTCAATGATCCTACTTATTCCGTAGGAAACTATCCCAACTCAGGATCGCGCGGATTCAGAAGTGTCACTGCTAATCAGACAGCGACGGGAACTTTCAACGTTAATAATTATCAATTTCCGGGAGTTTGGACAGCAGCTTTAAATTCAAATTATATTGGAAGACCGGTGAATATCCTGTTTAATGCCGCTTCTACAGCCAATCAGTTCATCGCATTCCATGACAATAATGATCCTTATTTTGGAATGAATTGCCGTTGCGTAAAAGTAAAAACCAATCAGAATGGTTCTGAAGAAGGTCCTGTTCCTGCAATACCAGTATCTCCGGGAATTTCTTCCGTAAAAGCCCCGAATGTTTTTACTGAGAAAGAAATTGAAACCAAAGTGAAAGAAAATCAGATAGTTTTGTTTCCCAATCCGGTAAAAGATGTTTTATATATTAAAGCAACTGAAGACAAAGATTATTACTATCAGATTTACAATGTTTCAGGACAGATGATAAAATCAGGGAAGTTTGAAAACATGAAAACAGACGTTTCGTCACTCGTACAAGGTGCCTATCTCGTAAGAATTAACAATTCTGAAAGCATTGTCAAGATAATTAAAAGATAGAATTACGTTCTGTATGCTAAATATTTAATCGTTACTATAGCAAATGAGCTAAATTTAGCTACATTCTGAATAAAATAGCTCTCAAGTACGGCAAATTTCATAATTTTGGAACAGAATATGAGGTTGTCCGGATTTGAGAGCTATTTCTTTTTTATGGCAAACTTAAAAACACAAAGGCTTGAAGAATATTCTGTCTTATATCAGTATTAAAATTTTAATCTATCTTGTCATAATTGCAACAGCTTTGTTTGCAATTGTGTTTACGTATATTCATAATGCCAATTCAGATGGCTATATTTTGGGTGACTGGCTTATAAATTATCAGGATGGTGGCTTTAAAAGAAGAGGGCTTTGCGGAAGTTTTTTCTTCTTTCTTCAGGATGTCACCGGTTTGAAACTGCAGTATTTAGTGTACGGCTTTCAGGTGGCTGTTATAACCTCTTTTTTTTATTATTATTTTAAAATTATTCAATATAAAGAAGTAACCTTTCTGTATCTCTCGCTATTGCTGTCACCCATTGGTTTTATTGGAATTTTCAACTGTGTGGATTATGTTGGAAAAAAAGAATTTATCGTTTTTTTTCTTTTTGCTTATTTTGTTTATCATTTGAGCAAAAATTCATTATCAGGACTGAAAGAGAATGCCGTAATAGCAGGTCTTTTTATTGCCATGTTTTTTCATGAGATTACACTTTTTTTTATTCCCTACTTTATAATTGCCTTATATTTAAAAACTCAGAAATGGGAATGGAAAAGATACATAAAGTATATTTTGGCAGTTTTAATCCCTGCGGTGATTATTATTTTGTTCGGGAAAGAAATTAATGAAGGTCAGTCTTTAAAGATTCTTGAAAGTCGTGGTGTGATTCTCACAAAAGGGATTTTCTTTTGGAATATTGATGAAAGGCAGTATATCAAAGAGCATTTTAATGAATATAGATGGTATTTTCTGAGTTTGTTAATCAGTGTTATTCATGTAGGATATTATTTAAAAAATCAAACTCAGCAAAAGTATTTGTCTATTATGGTGGGAGGAGCTTTTTTATTCTCATTACCATTGTTCTATTTAGCTATTGATTGGGGAAGATGGATGTACATTCATATGATATTTCTTATTATTCTTTTTTCTCTGTTATTGAGGGATTCAACACATTCATCATCTTGTGAAAAGTTGGTTGTCAACAGAAAATTCTGGGTAACAATGTGTATTATTTTGTTCTCATTAATGTATCGTGTGGAGATGTCGGGAAGAGGGTTTACTTTTGAAGGATTCTTTTACAGAACGCTGTTTGTACCCTTTGAATTATTAAATAAAATGATTTGACAAAACCCATCTAATAAAAAAGCTTTACTTTTGCAAAAATTTTCAGTATGTCGAAAAATTTAGTAATCGTTGAGTCTCCGGCAAAAGCAAAAACTATTCAGAAATATTTAGGAAAGGATTTTGAAGTGAAATCCAGTTTCGGTCACATTCGTGATCTGCCTAAAAAAGGAATGGGGATTGACTTGTCTACATTCAGTCCGGATTACGAAGTTTCAGCCGACAAAAAGAAATTGGTTACAGAATTGAAAGCAGCCGTGAAAAAAGCCGATGTGGTTTGGCTGGCTTCCGATGAGGACCGCGAAGGAGAAGCTATTGCGTGGCATTTGGCAGAAGAATTAAAACTGAAGCCTGAAAACCGGAAACGGATTGTTTTTCATGAGATCACCAAGAATGCTATCTTAAAAGCTATCGAAAATCCAAGAGATATAGACCAGAACTTAGTCAATGCACAACAGGCAAGACGGGTTCTCGACAGAATTGTGGGTTTTGAGATGTCTCCAGTACTCTGGAAAAAAGTAAAACCGGGACTTTCTGCAGGAAGGGTACAGTCGGTTGCAGTACGTTTGGTCGTAGAAAGAGAAAAGGAAATCCGCAGTTTTGTTCCGAAAGCCAGCTTTAAGCTTGATGGTATATTTTTGAATAAAACAGGTCAGGAAATTGCAGCAAAGCTTAAAAAAGATTTTGATAAGGAATCGGAAGCTGAAAATTTTCTTGAGCTGGCTAAGACAAGTGAATTCAAAGTTTTAAATGTTGAAACCAAGCCGGGAAGCCGTTCTGCATCTGCTCCTTTCACAACTTCTACTTTGCAGCAGGAAGCTTCTTCAAGATTGGGTTATAATGTGACCAACACGATGCGTCTCGCTCAGAGATTGTATGAAGAAGGATATATTACCTATATGAGAACTGACTCGGTAAACCTTTCACAGGAAGCAATTGAAGGCGCAAAAAATCAGATCTTATCAGAATACGGAGCAGAATATTCTTCTCCAAGAAATTACACGACAAAGTCTTCGTCTGCTCAGGAAGCTCACGAAGCGATCCGCCCGACAGATTTTTCGGTAAAGGCCATCGGTGATGCTCAGCTGAGTAAATTGTATCAGCTTATTTACAGAAGAACACTTGCTTCACAGATGGCGAATGCTAAAATCGAAAAAACAACGATTG
>VFQP010000980.1_pt1 | contig 71618 bp, 56 predicted proteins | sample 3512351 | NCBI WGS metagenome assembly VFQP01 (sample SAMN10412372, study PRJNA504923) | tailings metagenome | isolation source: Relicate 1 Philex TSF1 revegetated site | place: Philippines: Tuba, Benguet | collected 2017-08-29
ATTGCTTCCATAGCTCAGTTGGCCAGAGCACGTGATTTGTAATCTCGGGGTCGTGGGTTCGAATCCCTCTGGAAGCTCAATTTAATATAAAATATCTGGGGAGATTCCAGAGTGGCTAAATGGGACTGACTGTAACTCAGTTGCTTCGGCTTCGTAGGTTCGAATCCTGCTCTCCCCACATTTTATATTAGAATAAAAGTTGCATAAATACAGGAAATTTCCTAAGTTTGCACAGCGTTTACCAATAATTTTGGAAACAAAATTGCGGAAGTAGCTCAGTTGGTAGAGCGTCAGCCTTCCAAGCTGAATGTCGCGGGTTCGACCCCCGTCTTCCGCTCAAATCAATACTTTTTTAAGAGTATGATTTTTAACTACTGATGTAGCGGTAGAGTGGAGTTCTCTTACAGCCTCAGTTCACCAGTTAAATTGCTTCCATAGCTCAGTTGGCCAGAGCACGTGATTTGTAATCTCGGGGTCGTGGGTTCGAATCCCTCTGGAAGCTCAATTTAATATAAAATATCTGGGGAGATTCCAGAGTGGCTAAATGGGACTGACTGTAACTCAGTTGCTTCGGCTTCGTAGGTTCGAATCCTGCTCTCCCCACATTTTATATTAGAATAAAAGTTGCATAAATACAGGAAATTTCCTAAGTTTGCACAGCGTTTACCAATAATTTTGGAAACAAAATTGCGGAAGTAGCTCAGTTGGTAGAGCGTCAGCCTTCCAAGCTGAATGTCGCGGGTTCGACCCCCGTCTTCCGCTCAACAGAAATCACGCTCTTTATGGTGTGATTTTTTGTTTAACGCCGACTTAGCTCAGCGGTAGAGTGCTTCCTTGGTAAGGAAGAGGTCACGGGTTCAAGTCCCGTAGTTGGCTCGCAGTTTAACACGTTGATTTTCAACGTGTTTTTTTTGTTTTTATACATCTGTTTAGGCAGCTGAATAAGCGCAAAATTCATTTAAAATCGCACAAAATTGTCATAAATTCATGTATTTGTTCAGACATTTTTCAAACATTTTCTTCTGAAGTTTTATATTCTTATAAGTAATTCCTTAAAGTAAATATGTTCAAATTATAGAATGTCATGTATTTGCTAAGGTTGTTCGAAAATATTATTCTAATCATTGGGTTAAGTACTACTCTAAATTTCAGCCTATCAAAGTTTAATTTTATTTTAATGAATCATAATATCAGCGTTAAAAGGCTTTAGTAATAGGTCTTTAGAAATTCTTGAGATTAGAAGTAAACGTTTCTTCAAAAGTAACCCCTAGAGAGAATTTTGAAATTTTCTTTAAATTCGTAATAAATAATTTCCCTGATGAATATTCTCTTACTGGAAGACGACCTGATTCTTTCTGCTGAACTTGGAAAATTTCTGGAGTCTAATAATTTTAATTGCGACCGGATTTATGACGGGGATACTTTTCTTCGTCAGATTAAAAACAATATTTACGATTTATTTCTTCTGGACATTAATGTTCCTAAGATAAATGGACTGGATGTCTGTCAGACCATTCGTTCGTTTGATAAAAATACACCCATTATTATCATTTCGGCTTATGGCGATCTCTCAGATAAAAAAGATGCCTTTACCAGATTGGCAGATGATTATTTGGTAAAACCCTTCCAGTTTGAGGAATTACTGCTTAGAATCAATTCTTTATTGCGCAGAAAAGTTCCGTCCGAAAATATAGATCTGGATATTATCAGAGTTGATGATTTAATTATCAATAAAACAGAACAGAAAGTGTTTCGGGCCGGAAATGAGATTGCATTGACACTGAAAGAATTCCAGCTTTTGGTCTACCTCGCAGAAGCACAGGGTAGAACGGTATCTAAGCAGCAGATCACAGAGAATGTCTGGGAACACAATTTTAACACCAATACCAATACAGTAGAAGTGTATATCAACTTTTTACGGAAAAAAATTGACAAAGAATATAAAGTAAAGCTTATTCACACAAGATCCGGATTCGGGTATTATCTAAATCCTTTGTAGATGTCATTAAAAAGAAAAATTGCGCTTACTTTAAGTATTTCTTTTTCACTGCTTTTCGGAGTTGTTTTAATCATCATATATATATCATTCAACGATTTTAGAAGAGAAGAATTTAAAGAGAGATTTATCAGAAGACTGGGTTTTACCACCAACTTTATTTCAAAATCTAAAAATTTTGAAGAGGAGGCCCCTATATTCTTTAACGAAAACTCGGATAATTTTCTCCTCAATGAAACCATTTTAATATTTAACGCCAAAAAACAATTAATCTACAGTACAATAAAAGATGAAAAAGTAACCTGGGATCATAAGTTGCTGACAAAACTCGACAGCAAAACTGATATTTACCAGGAAAACACTTCTCCCGAGATTTATGCAGCTTTGAAAAATATCAATGGAGAAAATTATTACATTCTTACTTATGCTTACGATACCAACGGAAAATCTAAGCTGGCTTATCTTAAATATCTGCTTATAACAGCATTTATTACCTGTACACTTTTAATAGGTTTCTTCAGCTATTATTTCATGGGCAAATTTCTCAAACCGCTGGAAGATTTAAACAAGGAAATTTCTGAAGTCACCGCACATAAACTTACTACACAGATTTCAGCAGAGGAATCTAATGATGAAGTCAGTATTCTGGCGAGATCATTCAATACCATGATTGCAAGGCTGAATGATGTATTTCAATCGCAAAAAGACTTTACTGCAAGTGCTTCGCATGAGATACGGACTCCAATTACAAGAATGGCTTTTCAGCTTGAAAATCTTATTAAATTTGGCAACCATTCGCCTGAAACCGTTACTTCATTAGAGCAGATGCTGAAAGATGTTTATCAGCTTTCTGATCTTACGAATTCCCTGATGCTGCTTACAAAATTTGATAAAGAAAATATTCAGAGCATTTATGAAGAAATAAGAATTGATGAAATTATTTTTGAGTCTTTTGATATTGTTAAAAAAAACTATCCTAATCTCAGAATGGATTTCCTTATTTCTGAAAATACACAGGAAAATGCCTTTTTAACCATCAAAGGAGTAGCTTCGCTGCTCACGATTGTATTTATTAATTTACTCAAGAATGCTGCAGTCTATTCTGACGATGCACAGGCAAAAATACTTATCACTGAAACAGAAAGTCAGCTTATCATACAGGTAAGTTCTCATGGAAAAGCAATATCAGAAGAAGAAAAACCAAAACTTTTTGATGCTTTTATGCGTGGCAATAATTCCCAGAATATTGCAGGTTCCGGCTTGGGACTCAGAATCGTAAAACGAGTTCTGGAGTATCATAACGCAGAGATTTCTTATGCTTCGCCTTCCGAAAATCTTAATATTTTTAAAATAGTTTTCTCTACTACATAATATTTAGGATAATCAAATACCATTTTCAATCATTCTGTGCTTAATAATATAATTTAATTTTTTTTTAAGCAGCCTTTAAGTTCACTTTAATCAGACTATCTCATTTTTGCTTCAAAATAGAGAGAATGAATAAAATTGCAGGGCTGTTTGTGATAATTTCATCAATTATTTCGGCGCAGCAGCAAATGTCACTTTTAGATTGCGAAAATGCTTTTCAGCAAAACAATCTACAGCTTCTTGCCGAGCAGTATAGCATCAATATGGCTGATGCAGATATTCTGCAGGCGAAAATCTGGGAACTACCTCAGATAAATGGCTACATTAATGGTTACAATCCGGAAGGACGAAGATTTCTGGATGCAGGAAGAGCTAAAGGTTTAGAAGTTACCCAGCTGATTTATATGGGTGGAAAAAAGAAAAATGAAGTTGCTTTCGCAAAATCCAATAAAGAACTGGCGCAACTTCAGTTTACACAACTTTTAACAGAGCTTAGAACCCAGCTTCATACCAATTATTATAACCTTTATTACGAAAAACTGAAGCTTGAAAGCGTCAATAAACAGTTGGGTTATATGAATGATCTTCTGAAAGCTTATAAAATTCAGTCAGCAAAAGGAAATGTTTCGCTGAAAGATGAGGTGCGTCTGCAAAGTATTGTAATTCAGCTTAATAATGATAAGGTTGAATTTAATAAAAATATTTTAGAATTTGATCAGAATCTAAAAGTCCTTACCGGAATTACAGAAGGTATAGAACCACAGATTTCAGACAATGAAGTAAAAGAGATTCTTGCTTCTCAACCATTTGGAGATGAAGAAGAGCTCAAAAGAAAGGCATTGGAAAATAATGCAGATTATTTATTCGGGCTAAAACTTATTGAAAATGCCAAGCTGTATGCTTTGTGGCAGAAATCAATGAATGTTCCCGATCTCACTGTGGGAGCAGAATACGATCAGGCTTCCGGAACTTTTAATAATGAAATCAATCTGAAAGTAGGCATTCCTTTACCTCTTTGGAAAAGTAACAGAGGAAATGTTGAAAGAGCCAATTTTGCGATAAAACAAAATCAGAAAAATGCAGAATTCCAGAAACTTGATCTTGAAACTAAGGTGCAATCTGCATTTCTGGCGTGGAAAAACCAATATGATCAGCTGGCTGAAATAAAATCGTCTGATCTAGACAATCTTGATCTGGTGTATAACGGAATGCTTAAAAATTTCAGGAACGGAAACATCAGTCTGATTGAATTTACAGATTTTATGGAAAGTTACCGACAGACGGCGCTTCAGATTTATGCTATGAAGAATGAGCTGATCCGGTCTGCTGAAAAGCTTAAGCAATTGGTACAGGCCAAAATCTTCTATTAAAATAAATTTTAGCATCTGATAAAATTGCCTTGCATCTTATAATTAAAAAAAATCTTTATGCTCCTTTAGTTTAAAAAATTCTATAATGAAAAAAATAATTACAACTATATTTTCAGCCTTGCTTTTATGGTCATGCTCAAAGCCGGAAATTGCAAAAACTCCCGAACCAAAAGGTTTTGAACTGAGCAATACCATGTTGGAATCTATTTCGACTGTAAAAGCAGAAACCCGGATGATTGAAGATTATTACAGCTTCTATGGGAAAATTGCTGCAGATGCCAATTCTTATATTGATGTTTTTCCTTTAGTAGGCGGAAATGTGATGAGCGTGAATGTTGAGCTTGGAGATTATGTGAAAAAAGGACAGGTTCTCGCAACGATCAGAAGTACCGAATTGGCTGAGATTCAGAAAGAGGTGAGCGATGCGAAAACTGATTTAGTCGTAGCTAAAAATAATCTCAGAGTCGCAAAAGAAATGTATGAGGGAAAACTCACCACAGAAAGAGAAGTTCTTGAGGCTAAAAGTCAGCTGCAGAAAGCAGAAGATCAATTACAGAGAGCCAGTGCTGTAAGTACGGTTTACAATGTAAGGAATGGAAATATTTACAGTGTTTTGTCGCCTATCAGCGGTTATATTGTACATAAAGATATTAATAAGGATATGCAGCTGAGAAGTGATCGAAGCGAAAATATTTTTGACGTAGCCAATACCACCAATGTTTGGGCAATTATGAACGTGAACGAGTCTGATATTGATAAAATCAGTCTTGGAATGCCGGCTCAGGTTTCCACTCTTTCTTATCCGGATAAAATTTTCAATGGTAAAATCGACAAAATCTTTAAAATCATCAATCCTGAAACCAACGCAATGCAGGCAAGAGTGGTTTTGGATAATGCCAACGGATTGCTGATTCCGGACAGTAAAGCAACCATTAAAGTTTCCAAGTCTGAAAACAGAACAGCTGTTTCCGTTCCTTCAAAGGCAGTGATCTTTGATGATGACAGAAGTTACGTTGTTGTTTTCAAATCCCGAACTGATGTGAAGATCAGAGAAATCCAGTTGCTGAAGCAAGTGGGAGATGTCACATATATTTCCGAAGGTCTTCAGGAAGGTGAAAATGTAATTACCAATAATCAGTTGCTGATTTACCGTTCACTAAAAAATTAATTCTTTTAGCCATTAAGATACAGGAAGCGGTAAACAATTGAGAATTAACCTTCTTATTAATATAAAACCACAAGCATCAATCCGATGTTTCTTGATTCAGTTTTAAACTCCTCTGTTCTTAATGGTTTTTAAATTCTTTAGATAAAATTAAACATTAGGGTTTAGAAATATAGCTAAACCCATATCTAAACATCTGTTCAAATGAATAAATTTATCAAAAATATCATCGCATTCTCACTCAAAAATAAAGCTTTTACTTTTGTTTGGATAGGGATTTTGGCTATTGTAGGATTTATAAGCTTCAAAAATATGCCGATTGAGGCTTTTCCTGATGTTACTAATACACAGATTGTGATTATTACACAATGGGAAGGAAGAAGTGCGGAAGAAGTAGAGCGTTTTGTAACGACCCCCATAGAACTGGCAATGAGTCCGGTTCAGAAAAAAACAAGCGTAAGAAGCAATACGATGTTTGGTCTCTCTATTGTTAAAATTCTTTTTGATGATGGTGTTGATGATATGTTTGCCCGGAATATGGTTAATAATCAGCTTAGAAACGTGAGCCTTCCCGAAGGAATTGATCCGGAAGTGCAGCCGCCTTACGGGCCTACCGGGGAGATTTTCAGATATACTTTAGAAAGCAAAACGAAAGATTCCCGGGAGCTTTTAACCTTACAAAACTGGGTGATAGACAGAGCGCTTCGTGGAGTTCCGGGAGTTGCCGATATCAATGTTTTTGGTGGTCAGGAAAAAGTTTTTGAATTGAGTACGGATCCGAGAGCGTTAGATAAATATGGTCTGACACCCCTTGAAGTATACGAAGCGGTTACCAAAAGCAATCTGAATGTAGGAGGAGATATTATTGAAAAAAACGGTCAGGCTTATGTGGTAAGAGGTATTGGTTTGGTACAGTCTACAGATGATATTGCCAATATTACTATTCATAATGACCACGGAAATCCTATTTTGGTTAAAAATGTGGCAGAAGTCCACGAAAGTTCTTTGCCAAGAGTAGGACAGGCAGGTCTCAATAAGCATGATGATACTGTGGAAGGGATTGTGGTAATGAGAAAAGGTGAAAACCCGCGCGAAGTTTTGGTGGGTGTAAAAGCCAAAATTCAGGAGCTTAATGACAAAATTCTTCCCAAAGATGTCAAAATGGTTACTTTCTACGATCGTGACAATCTGATGGATTTTACTACAGAAACCGTAATGCACAATCTTCTGGAAGGAATTATTCTTGTAACGGTCATTGTTTTGATTTTTATGGCTGACTGGCGTACTACACTGATTGTTTCCATCATTATTCCGCTGTCTCTGCTTTTTGCATTCCTATGTCTGAAAATGGCGGGTATGAGTGCCAATTTATTATCACTGGGAGCTGTGGATTTTGGAATTATTATAGACGGAGCCGTCGTCATGGTAGAAGGTATTTTTGTAATGCTGGATCATAAAGCCAAAAAATATGGTCACGAACGATTCAATAAATTAGCCAAAGCAGGCTGGATCAAGCAGACCGGAACTGGTTTGGGAAAAGCAATTTTCTTTTCCAAGCTGATTATTATTACCTCTCTGATTCCGATTTTCTCTTTTCAGAAAGTAGAAGGAAAAATGTTTTCTCCATTAGCTTTTACACTTGGTTTTGCATTAATGGGAGCCCTTATTTTTACGCTCACTTTAGTTCCTGTTCTTACTCACTTGCTTTTGAATAAAAATGTAAGAGAAAAGAATAACCCATTTGTTAATTTCTGGGACAGAATTGTTCTGAATGGATTTAAGTTTACTTTCAGGAATAAAAAAATGAGTCTTCTGATAGCTATTTCTTGTATGGCGATAAGTCTTTTTTCAGCAAAATTTTTAGGAACAGAATTTTTACCGCAGCTTAATGAAGGTTCGCTTTGGATTACAGCCGAAATGCCGATGAGTTCTTCATTAAAAGAATCTCTGAAAACAGCTGATATTCTGAAGAAAGATATTATGAACGTTCCTGAGGTGACCGATGTTTTGGCGCAAACCGGACGAAGTAACGACGGAACTGATCCGAACGGCTTCGGATTTGTGCAGTTTGCAGTAAATTTAAAGCCGAAAGATGAGTGGAAACGTAAAATCAGTTACGATCAGCTGATTGAAGAAATTGATAAAAAACTGAGAAATTATCAGGGAATAATTTTCAATTATTCACAGCCGATTTCAGATAACGTAGCAGAAGCAGTCGCAGGTTTTAAAGCAGAAAATGGGATTAAAATTTATGGTGATAATCTTCAGACTTTAGATGATTTAGCCGAAAAAGTTTTAAAATCAATAAAAGATGTAGATGGAGTACGTGATGCGGGAATTATCAAAAATATTGGGCAGCCGGAAGTAAACGTGGTTTGGGACAGAAACAAAATGGCAGCTTACGGAGTTATGCCAGAAGATGCGCAGACTGTTCTGGAAATGGCTTTTGGAGGGAAAACAGCTTCTGAAATGTATGATGGCGAAAGAAAATTCCCGATTCGTCTGCGTTATTCTCAGGAATATCGGAAAGATGAAAATGATATTGCTTCGCTGATGATTCCTACGCAGGACGGCGCGATGATACCTTTGAAAGAAGTAGCAAGTATTGTGAAAAATAATGGCGCTGCATTCATTTATCGTGATGATATCAAACGGTATATCGGGGTGAAGTTTTCAATCCGTGAGCGTGACTTGGGCGGAACGATTGCTGATGCACAAAAAGAAGTTTCAAAAATCAATTTGCCGGAAGGATATAAGATAGGATGGACCGGTCAGTTTGAAAATCAGCAGAGAGCAACGAAAAGACTGACGCAGGTTGTTCCGATCAGTATTCTGGGGATCTTCTTTCTTCTTTTTATTCTTTTCGGAAATATGAAAGATTCTCTTTTAGTTTTGGCAAATGTACCTTTTGCATTAATCGGCGGCATCATTGCTTTGCATGTTACCAATATGAATTTCGGAATTTCTGCAGGGGTGGGAATGATCGCCTTACTGGGAATCTGTATCCAAAACGGCGTTATTCTCATCACGGAATTTCATCAAAACTTCAAAAATGGTCTTTCACTGGATGATTCTATATTAAATGGAGTAAAATCCCGAACCAGACCTGTTATTATGACTGCTTTGATGGCTTCCATCGGTTTGCTGCCTGCTGCACTATCTACAGGAATTGGCTCAGAATCTCAAAAACCTTTGGCGATTGTCATTATTGGGGGATTAATTACTGCTACAGTACTCACATTACTCATTTTTCCAATAATCTTTTGGATATTCAACAGAAGTAAAAGATCTGAATTAATATAGAATCTGCAATGATAGTATATTGCATTTACAAACTCTTTTAAGATAAAAAGTCTAGGTAATTATGCTTAAAGCAATTGAGGCGCAGTAAAAATCTAACTGCGCCTCTGCTATGATAAATTTGTGTCTGCTGAAATTAAAAACCTAATCCTACTGCAAATCCTCTTACAGCATTAGGATATGATGACAGCGATGTGGCTGCACCTGTGGTTGTGTTAATAGTATAAATATTTGTGGTAGTTCCAACAGTAGCGACCAAATATGCTTTCTGGCTCATACTACCGATGTCGAAGCCGTTAGCTCCGTCAATATTGATTCCCAAGGCTCCTCTTTCTACTAATGTTCCGTTATTTGGCGGATCCTGCAGATATACTTTGTCTGTATTGGTATCAATTACAAAAAGCATGGTAGAAGTGGCTCCTGCAAAATTATTGGTATACGCCGCTGCTCCTAGAGAAGGAGTTCCGGGATTAATCATTCCATCTACTGCAGAAACAGTTCCGTCATTCGGATTGAGTCTTAAATTTTGTCCGGTATTGCTTACTACTCTTATTCTGTCAACGGTAGGATTAAAATCAAAACCAAACTGAGTACCTGATAAAAGTGTCGGAAACTGTACTCCCACTTGCGTTGCAGCCCCTGTTCCCAGATTGATTGTGTACATTCTGCTTGTGCTTCCCATTGCGTACAGCTGTCCGTTGGTAGGTCTGAAATCAATACCAACAATATTTTCTCCGGTCTGCAATCCTGTTATTGCCTTAGATACAGGCTGTGGATTATTAGGGTTAAAAATCTGAAGAGCGTTGGAGTTATCTACGGCATAAGCGACAGGATTCGTCGGAATTGCCAGATCAATAATTTTCTCCGAAAGTGATCCTATGGCGGTTGCTTTTCCGTTATTTAGATCCAAAGTGTACAGATTATTCTGAGTTCCGGTTGTGGCTGCCATTAATGCAATTTTATTATCTGGATTAATGTCAAAGGCTGCCTGTCCTGTAAAAGTGATGCCTAAACTTCCTACTTCTACCAAGACGCCATTGTTAGGAGGATCTTGTTTGAATAATTTTCCTGAAGTTACATCCAAATCATAAAGAGTAGTGGAAGTAGCTCCGGATACACTATTGGTGTAAGCAACTCCCATTATGGAAGAAGATGTGGCAATGTTTGTATCTGTTGCAGCTACAGCACCAGTTTCGGGGTTAAGTCTGAGATTTTGCCCCGTGTTGGTAACCAGTCTTATTCTGTCAACAGTAGGATTAAAGTCAATGGAAGCTACAGCTCCCGAAATCATAGGGCTGAATGCGGTATTGCTTACAGCTCTTGAAGCACCCGTAGATGTATTGATAATGTAAAACTTACTGGCATCTGATACCGCATAAAGCTCGCCGGTAGCAGGTCTGAAGTCAATACTTAATAATTTTTCTCCTGACGCAATTCCCGAAATAGTTTTTGTAGAAGTAAAAGCGGCAGAATTATTGGCATTGAACGAAACCAGCTGATTATTGCCGGTCAATCCATAAACCATTACATCAGGTTTCATCACGTTCATCATAGGTTCTTCGGTCATTCCGTTATCATCATCACAAGATACTACCGAGACTAAGGCAAATGCCACAATTGAAGAGTAAAAAAGTTTTCTCATAATAATTTAATTTTAAGGTTGTATGGTCATTTACGAAAGAAAAATTGACTTGGATTTTCAAAATGCAATTTTTTTTTATCAAATTTTTGTTTAAATTTGCACTTCTGTTTACGGAATGATGAGGTTTGTGACTTTACTGGGTTTAAATATTTAAACTTTTTTTGATAAAAAGATTTTGGTATATAAAAATTCATTATATTTGCACACCGAAAATTTGAATAAAACAATAAATAAATAATTTAAATCATGGCAAAGGAAACGTTTAATCGTAACAAACCACACTTGAACATTGGTACTATTGGTCACGTTGACCATGGTAAAACTACACTTACTGCAGCTATTTCTGCTGTACTAGCGAGCAAAGGTCTTGCTGAGAAAAAAGACTTCTCTGCTATTGACTCTGCTCCTGAAGAAAAAGAAAGAGGTATCACTATTAATACTGCTCACATCGAGTACGAAACTGAAAAAAGACACTATGCTCACGTTGACTGCCCAGGTCACGCGGATTATGTAAAGAACATGGTAACTGGTGCTGCTCAGATGGATGGTGCAATCGTTGTGTGTGCTGCTACTGACGGACCAATGCCTCAGACTAGAGAGCACATCTTACTTTGTCGTCAGGTAAACGTACCTAGAATTGTTGTTTTCATGAACAAAGTTGACATGGTAGACGATGCTGAATTATTAGAGCTAGTTGAAATGGAATTGAGAGACTTATTGTCTACTTATGATTTCGACGGTGATAACTCTCCAGTAATTCAAGGTTCTGCATTAGGTGCACTTACAGCTGCTACTTCTAGCCCTGTTAACACTGAAGATCAGTGGTTCAAGAGCGTTGAAGCTTTAATGGATGCTGTTGATACTTGGATCGAAGAGCCGGTAAGAGATACTGATAAGCCATTCTTGATGCCAATTGAAGACGTATTCTCTATTACAGGTAGAGGTACTGTAGCAACTGGTAGAATCGAAGCTGGTATTATCAATACAGGTGATCCTGTAGATATCGTTGGTATGGGTGATGAAAAATTAACTTCTACAATTACAGGGGTTGAAATGTTCAGAAAAATCCTAGACAGAGGTGAAGCTGGTGATAACGTAGGTCTATTGTTGAGAGGTATTGAAAAAACTGACATCAAGAGAGGTATGGTAATCGCTAAGAAAGATTCTGTGAAGCCACACAAAAAATTCAAAGCATCTGTATATATCCTTTCTAAAGAAGAGGGTGGACGTCACACTCCATTCCACAACAAATACCGTCCTCAGTTCTATGTAAGAACAACTGACGTTACAGGTGAGATCTTCTTACCAGAAGGTGTAGAAATGGTAATGCCTGGTGATAACTTAGAAATCTCTGTAGAATTGTTACAGCCAATCGCTCTTAACGTAGGTCTTAGATTTGCGATCAGAGAAGGAGGTAGAACAGTTGGTTCAGGTCAGGTTACTGAAATCTTAGACTAATCATCTTAATATAATAAAGTTCCGTAAGGAAGCTTACGGAACTTTTTAATCTACGGGCATCGTCCAATGGTAGGATACCGGTCTCCAACACCGTTGATCAGGGTTCGAATCCTTGTGCCCGTGCAAATATAAATTATGAGTTCATTTGTCGATTTTTTAAAAGGTTCTTATAACGAATTCAGACATAAAGTAGAATGGCCAAAATGGGCAGATTTACAGTCTTCTACCATTGTAGTTACTGTAGCGACTGTAATTTTATCGCTTTTTACTTTTGGAGTTGATGAATTGTTTTCTAAAGCAATCAGCAACATTATAGGAATACTAATCAACAGCTTCAACTAATAAAAGATATTTTCCATAATGAGCGAATTGAAATGGTATGTGCTGAAAGCAATCAGCGGACAGGAAAATAAAGTGAAAAACTACATTGAGACAGAAATCAAACGTTTGGGTTTTGAGCAGTATGTTACTCAGGTAGTGATTCCTATGGAAAAGGTTATTCAGCTTAGAAATGGGAAAAAAGTACCTAAAGAAAGACCATATTATCCTGGTTATCTAATGATTGAGGCTGATTTAATGGGTGAGATTCCTCACGTTATTAAAAATATTCCGGGGGTTATTTCATTTTTGAGCCTTACCAAAGGAGGAGATCCTGTTCCAATGAGAAAATCAGAAGTTAACAGAATGCTTGGCAGAATGGATGAACTTTCAGAATTTGCTACTGATGCAGAAATTCCTTTTATTGTTGGTGAAAATGTAAAAGTAATCGACGGACCTTTTAATGGCTTCAACGGAACAGTTGAAAAAATTCTTGAAGATAAAAAGAAAATTGAAGTATCAGTTCTAATCTTCGGAAGAAAAACTCCAATGGAGTTAAGCTATATGCAGGTAGAGAAAGTATAAATTATACTTATATAATATCTAAAGCCACTTATTGTAAAATAAGTGGCTTTTATTTTAATTTATCTTTTTTAGCAGTTTGAATTATTTAATTTTCCTGATTTTAATTCATTAAGTATTTGCTATTCAAAATATTTTTCATAATTTTGCAGTCCGAAAGTAGGATTGCTGTATGTGAGTAGGTAACCTACTGAATAATAAATGCTTCCAAACTCATTAATTATTCAAATTTAAAAAATAAAAAATGGCTAAAAAAGTCTTTAAAATGGTAAAACTTCAGGTGAAAGGTGGCGCTGCCAACCCTTCTCCACCAGTAGGTCCGGCTTTGGGTTCTGCAGGTGTGAACATCATGGAGTTTTGTAAGCAATTTAACGGAAGAACTCAAGATAAGCCAGGACAAGTTTTACCTGTAGTAATTACAGTGTACGAAGACAAATCTTTTGAATTCGTAATCAAAACTCCTCCTGCAGCAATCCAGTTGATGGATGCGGCTAAAATCAAAGGTGGTTCCGGAGAACCAAACAGAAACAAAGTAGGTGCTGTATCTTGGGCTCAGGTTCAAAAGATCGCTGAGGACAAGATGACGGATCTTAACTGTTTTACTTTGGATTCTGCAGTTTCTATGGTTGCAGGTACTGCTAGATCTATGGGATTAAGAGTAACAGGAACTAAACCAACTTTTAACGCTTAATACTTAGAGAAATGGCAAAATTGACTAAAAAGCAAAAGGAAGCTTTAAGCAAAGTAGAAAAAGGAAGAATCTATAATCTTGAAGAAGGTTCTGCTCTTGTAAAAGAGGTGAACACTGCAAAGTTTGATGCTTCTGTTGATATCGCGGTAAGATTGGGTGTAGATCCAAGAAAAGCAAATCAAATGGTAAGAGGTGTTGTATCTCTTCCTCACGGAACCGGTAAAGATGTTAAAGTATTGGCTTTAGTAACTCCGGATAAAGAAGCTGAGGCTAAAGAAGCTGGTGCAGACTATGTAGGTCTTGACGAATATTTACAAAAAATAAAAGATGGCTGGACAGATGTAGACGTTATTGTTACGATGCCAGCTGTTATGGGTAAATTGGGACCATTGGGTAGAGTATTAGGGCCAAGAGGTTTGATGCCTAACCCAAAATCGGGTACTGTAACAATGGAAATTGGTAAAGCAGTAACTGAAGTAAAAGCGGGTAAAATTGACTTTAAAGTAGATAAATACGGTATTATCCACGCTGGTATTGGTAAAGTGTCTTTTGATGCTGCTAAAATCAAGGAGAATGCTCAGGAATTAATCTCTACTTTGATCAAAATGAAGCCGACTGCTGCTAAAGGTACTTATGTGAAGTCTATCTATCTTTCTTCTACTATGAGTCCGGGTATTGCAATTGATACTAAATCTGTTAACTAATTATAATCCTTAAGACAATGACAAAAGACCAAAAAGTTGTAGCAATACAAGAGATCAAAGATTTGCTTCAGGATGCTAAAGTAGTTTATGTAGCAGATCTAGACGGTTTGAACGCTGCTAAATCTTCTGACTTCAGAAGACAGGCTTTCAAGCAAAATATTAAAGTAAAAGTGGTGAAAAATACACTTTTGCAAAAAGCAATGGAACAGATTGAAGGAGTAGATTATTCTGAAATGTTCCAGACTTTCAAAGGTAACTCTGCATTAATGATTGCTGAAACAGCTAATGCTCCGGCAAAATTAATCAAAGACTTTAGAAAAAAAGAAGAGAAACCTGCATTGAAGTCTGCTTTCGTACAGGAAACTTTCTATGTTGGTGACAACAACCTAGAGATGTTGGCAAACATCAAGTCTAGAGAAGAAATGATCGGAGAAATCATCGGATTACTTCAGTCTCCAATCCAAAGAGTTGTTTCTGCTCTTCAAAACAAACCTGAGACAGTAGAAGCTAAAGCTGAAGAAGCTGCACCTGCGGCAGAAGAGGCACCTGCTACTGAAACTCCGGAAACTCCGGCTGCTGAAGGAGAAACTCCAGCTGCTGAATAATTACACTCAAAAAATTAAATAAATAATCAACAAAAACATTACAACAATGTCAGATTTAAAAAATTTAGCTGAAACGCTAGTAAACTTAACAGTAAAAGACGTAAATGAATTAGCTGCTATCCTTAAGGATGAGTACGGAATTGAGCCAGCTGCTGCTGCAGTAGTTGTTTCAGGTGGTGGTGCAGGTGAAGCTGCTGAAGAAAAAACAGAATTCGACGTAATTCTTAAGTCTGCAGGTGCTTCTAAATTAGCAATCGTTAAATTGGTAAAAGATTTAACTGGTGCGGGTCTTAAAGAAGCTAAAGATATCGTAGACGGTGCTCCTGCTCCAATCAAAACTGGTATCTCTAAAGACGAAGCTGAAGCTCTTAAGAAGCAATTAGAAGAAGCTGGTGCTGAAGTAGAATTGAAGTAATTCATTTTCTTACAATATTTGAAGCTGTTCCATATCGGAGCAGCTTTTTTATTTAATTGAACATGCTAAAGTAGTATTATCATGATTGATAATATGAATTTTGTTAAGTATTTGTACTGCAATACTCTAAGGATTGTTTTGTATATTTGCAAAAAAAATTACATATCATCGCTGTAGCTTTTCCAGACAAAAAGTCAGATCAATATAGAAAAGACAAAAATGTAAAATATTTGTCTTTATTTCTATTGTTTTTTGTTTCTTTCATTAACAGCGTATTTGCCCAGAATGTAGACCAACCTCAGCAAAGTCAGATATTTGTATCAGAAGGAGCTTTTATATATTCGAGCGATCCTGGTTTTACTAAACAGCTTACTGATAAAAGCATAACGGTAAATAAGTCAGAAGTCAGTCTTACAATTTCTGCTGACCAATCCGAACTAATTGTTAAAGGAAAACCATCGAAGAAAGAGGTTTCGGATAAAGATGGTAGAAAAGTAATCGCTACAGAAGCCAAAAAAGAAGAAAAACTTTTAGCTAAAACTAAAATTTATCTTAAAAAAAGAAAAGTTGTTAGTTGTAAGTTTAATAATGTACCTTCTGATAAGCACCTGAATACGGATAAAAATGCCAATGCTCAATTTGTACACGAAACTTCTTCATACAATTTTCTAAAATATTTTCTTAAGTTCAATGAAAAAACAAACTTAAGACTTGAGTTTGTTTACAGTCAAAAATATACTCTTTATAAAAGTATATATTCAACTTATCACTATTCCACATTTTATTCTGTAAGACCTCCACCTATGCATGTATCAGGTTGCTAACGCAGTCTGAAGCCAAGAAAAACTGAATAGCCAATTCAATTTTTAATTATCAATTAATTTTAATATTATGAAATTTAAATGCATAATGATGTCGGCATTATTTGCCGGTATTATTTCATTTGCTCAAGTAGGAATAAATACTGCTGCGCCACAGTCTACGCTTGATGTGAATGGAGATATTACCTTAAGAAATGAGCTTAGGGTGGGAGGGACAAAAACAACGAACGGTAATCCGGGTACAAATAACCAGATATTAGTTTCTCAGGGAGATAATGTAACTCCGCAATGGAAGACATCCAAACTTGGTTTTTTTGAACAGGATGAATATAGAATTACTGAATCTAATGCAACTGCCGATGAAACAGGAATTAATTTCAGTAATACAAGTACAGGTGACGGTATAGCAACCAGTCCGTTTGGAGAGAGTATCACTTCATCTAGTCCTGTGTGGAGTCAAATACCAGGATTAGCTTCAAGTTTCACAATTAAAAATACACTGAACCGAACTAATTTTTTATTTCAGACAGGTTTGGAGATGTCTAATGTAGGAACAACCACAGGTGCGTTTGTACGGTTTGCCTGTGGAATATTTATAGATGATCAGCTGAGAGCAATTAGAGCAGATCAGATTAATGCGATAAACAACAAAGGGGCAAAAAATCAGTCAATCTTTACATTAAGTTATACTGTAAACAATCTTTCTGCTGGACCTCATACGGTGAAAGTGGCTTGCAGAAGAATTGCCTCAAGTGCAACTGGATATCACTTTGCAATTGGCAGAACGACTACAGATGGTACACAGACAGTAAATAATTTTATGCTGAGATCAATATTGAAGTTTGATGTCAGTGAACAGGTTAAAATAATATATTAAACGAATGATGATTTTTAATAAATATATAGTTGTTCTTACAATGATTTTCATAAATGGTCTTGCTTTTTCTCAAGTAGGCATTAATACTGAAACACCAAGAGCAAGATTAGATGTACAGGGTAATTTAAGCATAAGAAACAGAATTTATCTGGGCGGTTCTGACAGCGTGAACGGATTATTGGGTGATGTAGGGTCAGTTTTGGTATCTCAGGGAGCCAATAACCCTCCTGTTTGGAAGGTTATAAGAAGACCTGATTTTGATCCTTTTTTATATACAATTTTTAATAATGTTGCTGGGGATACAACATCAGGAATTACTTTTAACTCAACAACTACAGGGAGTGAGATTCATACTCTTAATCAGACTTTAACATCATTTGGAGGAACTCAGATTACCGCTTTACAGAAAGACTTCCAGATAGAAAATCCGGAGAGTATTACCATACTTACCTTTGAAACAATAGCCCAAATTAATTCCAGCACTGTTAGCTCGGCTGTGGAATTCTCATGTGGTATATTTGTAGATGATTTGTTGAAAGGAATTCGTGTTTATACTTTGAATCAGCCGGGAACTGCTACATTTCCGTTTTACACTTTTGATTTGGTAGCTGCAGTCAGCAATTTAACGATAGCCACACATACGGCTAAGGTGGCTTGTAAGAGAAGAGCTAACTTTAATTCGTTTACAGATATACTGGGTATTGGTACACCTGCTAATACTGCTAATCTTAACAGTTTTATGACCAAATCATCATTAGTGGTAGAAACTTATGAAAAACCAAGTACAGGCAATACGGTTCCTGTGTATAATCCTTAATAAGTACTTAACAATGAAGAAATATATTTTGTTTTTATCTGTCATATTAATAAATCTGAATATTTTATTAGCACAGACCGGAAATGTAGGAGTCGGCACAACAGTACCACGATCTACTTTAGATGTTAACGGAACGATGAATGTAAATAATGAAATCAATCTGGGAGGTACGAACTCAGCTGTTGGAAATTCCGGAACAGTGGGTGATTTGATTTCTGCTAATGGAGCAGCCAATCCTACTTGGAAAAAATTTGACTTACCCAATGGTTATCTGGATGGGCTGGTTCTTACTGCTTCGTCATTAAAATCAACTACAGTAGGAGCTTCTTTTGCCGGAACAGGAACTGGTGGTCTGCCTTATACTGAAAACCAGGCGCTTCCTGCTTCATGGGTTGAAATTACAGGTGTAAGTGAACCTACTTTCAGAATAACCAAAGCTACAAATATTGTCAATATTTTTGTACAAACAGTAGCGCAGGTTACGGGTACGGATGCAACAGGATCTTTTGGTTGTGGAATATATATTGATGATCAGCTGAAGTTTACTCGAACCGGTATTGTGAGTGGTGCATCAGGTTCCTACCGAATACTTACATTAAATGCTTCGATATCCAATTTAAGTGTAGGTACTCACAGTTACAAATTTGCATGTGCACAAAGAAATGTTCCTGTAGGTAGTACTTTAACAATTGGTCAGTCACAAAATACGGCAGTATTGAGTGCCACTATGGCAGGAACTTCATCTTCTTTAAAGATACTGGAACCAATTCAGTGATTTTATGAATAACAAAAAATAAATTGCTTTCTATTATTGAAAGCAATTTATTTTGCAAATATTAATTTGATATTCACATATTTTATCATAATAATTGCTACTTTTGTAAAATAACACATCTTTTTGAAATTACTTTTATTAAATACTAACTCATCTGAAAATATTACAATTCCTTTCCCGGGATTGAAGTACTTTCTTTTTGCTGTTTTTCTCAATTTTAATCTGCTTGTAAATGCACAAGAAGGTTTTGGGAATGGTCAGGAAATTACACTTCATGGTGATGTGCATATCTATTCATCGGATGAAAATTTTAATAAGAAAGTTCCTTCAAAATATATCTATAAAGAGTACAGCTTAAATAATAAAAGACTCATCGTATTTAATTCAGTAAACAACGCTTCAAAAAAAGAATACGATCTCAAAAAAAATGTAAAAGCAGCAAAAGAAAGAAAAGATAAGCTGGCTTTTCAGGAAATTAAAAATAAAATTGATGATTTTGAAAGGCGAAAGAAATCTTTTGATTTTCATCATTTAAAAAACTATCCTTCATCAGAAGATTACCTTTCTCTGTCACATCTTCTTAAAGATTCGGCAACAACTTCCTATTCTTATAATCTTCTGAAAATCGACTGTGCTACGGAATCTTATGTTACTAAAACAGCATTAGATTTTCTGCACAAAACAGATTTTCACTACTACAATAACAAATCATTAGATTGTTGTTTTTCAGAGGTCTTTTCTGTGAGACCGCCACCGGTATTAGCTTGAATGTAGAATTTTATATCATAATTCATACCTCATATTTTATGAGGTGTTCTAATACTTTAAGCATATATGGAAAATAAATATTTTAATAAAGCATTACTAGTTTTAATGTTTTTAATGAGCTCGTGGCTTTTGTCGCAAACCATAGCCTCTTCAGAAGGTACAACTCTTTGTTCCAACTGTACGCCCAATGCGAATTGGACTATCGTAAATGGTACTCCTGATGTATCTAATCGTACTACTGCTGCAACTACCGCAACAACTGGCGGAGGTGCTACATGGAACTCAAGCCCTTTACCAATACCTCCAAACAATCATAACTTCTTTATTACTTTAAGAGATATAGGAACTGTTGCTGGGGAGGAATCAATAAGAGTGACAATGTCTGGTCTTACAGTTGGTAGAGAATATGAAGTCTTGGTCTACACTTTATCTGCAACTGCGCCAGCTTATAGCCCTACTTTTATAGATGCCTTTGCTTACCAATTAGAGGGGGCTTCCAGAGTAAATATTACACAAACTGTAGCAACCAGAAACACTTGGGTTACAAGAAGACTTCGTTTTATAGCATCTGCAACTACAAGAACTTTAACCTTTTATCCTGGCTCTAATGCATCTACATCCAGCTTTGAATCGATAAATGTTTCGGTTACTGCAAATGCTATCAATGCAGTGCCAATCGCAGCAGATGATAATACAACTACTCTTCAGAATACGCCTGTAACGATAAATGTGGCGGCTAATGATACTGATCCCGACGGAAGTGTTGTTGCCAATACTGTAAGATTTACTGGTGGGCAGACCTCGGTTGTTACTACTCAGGGAACATGGTCTGTAAATACGACGACAGGACAAGTAACATTTACTCCTGTAGCTGGTTTTGTTGGTATGGCTACAATCCCTTATACAATACAAGATAACTATACACTAAATGGTGTGAGTTCCCCAAGTACATCCTCGAATGCATTTATTAGTGTAATTGTAAAAGCTGATACTGATGGAGATGGTATTACTAATGATATAGATCTTGATGATGATAATGACGGTATTTTAGACTCTCTCGAATGCCCGGAAACAAATGCTGTAACAAATGGTACTTTCACAACCAATTTAAATGGATGGACAAGTAGTGGTGGTTGGGTTTTTGTAGGTGGTACTGCTGAAAATACTACTGATAATGCTGTAAACCAGACATTATCTCAATCATTATCAAATTTAGATAAGCCTTATAACGGAGTGGTTGCTTTGACATTAACTGTTGGAGCTCAGGATGGTAGTAATGCAGCTGGGAATACAGCTTCTTTGGATATTCTTCTTAATAATGTCTTGTATGCAACATTAAACAATAGTACGGTTAGAACTGTGGGAGTCAACAATGTAACAATGACTATGGCAAATGGAGCAGTAAGTGATTTTACCCCATTTTCTACAGCTTCACAGACAGGATTTACTACCCGGACTTTTACCATTAATATACCTTATACAGGACCGGCTACAGCAACATTGGCATTTAGAATGAATGCTACTCAGGATGATTGGAGTTTAGATAATATTTCAGTACCTGTAGCTCTCTGTGATACGGATAATGATGGTATTCCAAATCATTTGGATCTGGATTCTGATAATGACGGTTGCTTCGATGCAATAGAAGGTGATGAAAATGTTACCTTGTCACAGATAAACGCTAACGGAAGTATTAATACTGCAACTAATGGTGGAGTAAATGCCAATGGTGTTCCGAACTTGGTCAATACATCCGGTGCTGCTGATATAGGGAGCGACGTCGGACAGGGGATAGGAACTGCGCAGAATTCTGTGATACAGGATGTTCAGTGTGCGAATGCTTTTGGCTGTACTACAGCAATGTACCTTTCTCAGACTGCTACATTATACAATGTGGATACAACCACAAATCCTTTTACCTATCCTGCAGTAGGAACAGCTTCAGTGAATTATAATGCAATAGGATTAAATCCAATAGACGGACGTTTATATGGAATGCAAGTCAGCTCACCAAATGTTTTGGTAATTAATACAAATGGTAATTCCATTAATTTGGGTCCTGTTACAGGGCTGCCTACAGGTGTTACTTTTAATGCAGGTGAAATTGATAATTTAGGTAATTATTATGTGAAAGTTAATACAGATAACAGTCAAATATATCGTATAAATCTTAATACGATGACAGCGACAACAATTAATCTTTCCGCAAGCATTAATATCTCAGATCTTGCTTTCAGAACATCAAATGGTCTCTTGTACGCAGTTAATAATGATAATGGTCGCCTGCTTTCAATTAATCCTGCTAATGGAGTTGTTACTGGGATTGGAGCAGCACCTGGAGCAATAGTTTTTGGAGCCATGTTTGCTTCAAGTACAGGTGAAATGTATGGTGCTGATAACGCAGGCTTTTTTTATCAATTTAATGTTACCAATGGACAAAGAGTATTGATCTCTGATGCTCCGAGCAGTAGTGCCAATGACGGAGCTCACTGTGTTACAGCTCCTATTAACTTCAGTGCTGATCTTGCGGTAACCAAAACCAATGGCCAAACAACATATTCGTCCGGAACTACCACCACATATACAATTGTGGCAAGAAATAATGGACCGTTTGGTGTTTTAGGGGCTACGGTTTCAGATCCTGTTCCTTCAGGGATTCCTTCAGCGAATGTAAGTTATACAGCGGTTGTTGCAGGTGGTGCGACTACTTCAGTTATCGGAACGCAAACAGGCGCAATTAACGATGTGGTTAATTTACCTGTTGGTGGAACTGTTACTTATACTGTAGTGGTGAGTATTCCTTTTTCATTTAGCGGAAATCTTGTAAATACAGTAACTGTTACTCCACCTGCGAATATTACAGAAACAAATTCAACTAATAACACGGCTACAGATACAGATACACAGGCTGTTTGTTACAGGCCGGCTGTTACCGCTGGAGCCGTGTTGGATACTTCTCATGGGATCACTTCTCTAAACAGAGCTGGTAACAGCGCTTCTGGAAACAACTGGCCAATGGTAAGAAAAGGAGCGTGGACTGCTTTGGAATCTAAAACAAAAGGTTTTGTATTGAATAGATTATCAACTGCTCAGATAGCAGCAATACCTTCTGCAGATTTAGTAGAGGGGATGATGGTTTACAATACAACATTGGATTGTTTACAGGTAAATACCACCGGTACTCCTGCAGGCTGGGCTTGTTTCAATACGCAGACATGTCCTACTAATTAAACAGATTAATAATAAAAGAAATTTAAAATGAAAAATATAATCACAATATTGTTTGCTTTGTTTTCAGTATCTGTTTTTTCTCAGGTAGCAATTGGGAAAGCAAGTGTTGCATCACCATCGGTATCTCTGGATTTCGGAACAGAAAACCGTGGGATGATTTTACCGTGGGTTACTTCTACAGCGGCGGTTTCCGGTGTGGTAAGCGGAACCATGGTGTATGATCTTACAGATAAAAAAGTAAAAGTGAAATATAATGCCGCAGTTTGGAAAGACCTTAGTGTAAATACACAAGGAACTACCGTAGATCCTTTAACAAGTGTTGATGGTGTGCTTATACAAAATGCTGCAACAGAAAATACTCTTGCTAAATCTGCTATAGGAACACTTACTGCCACTCCCGGAATTTTAGTTTTGGAAGACACCAATAAAGCGATGGTATTGCCTAAGGTAGCAAGTCCTCATCTTAATATCATCAATCCTGCACCGGGAATGATAGTATACGATACTTTTAATAAACAGTTGGCTGTTTTCAACGGTACAGTCTGGTCTTTCTGGAAACAATAAATAAATTTATCAGATAAAATTTTAACCACCTCAAAATGAGGTGGTTTTTTTGTGTATGAACTAAAAAATATGTAAATTTGCAGTCTCTTTTGGCGCTTAAATTATACATAATACGATAAAATATTGAAAATCAACTCTTTCGTAATTTGAAAGGGCTTCCTTGTTTTATGATCATTCTGTTATTTAATCCCATAAGATACCATAAAAATATTTTGCACTACACTGTGAAAAGATATACCAGTGTTGCAGTTAGAATTAGATTTTAGAATGAAGAATTAAAAATAAAGACCACTTCTGATAGCGCCAAACATCAAATGTCTTTTTTTTACTTCTTTTCTCTTCAAAGCTTTTTCTGATATTTTTTAATAAAAACAAAATATTTTTTAACCCTTTCTTAAAAGTTTTATGAGTAAAACAACATCAACAACTAAGGGAGTGGAGAGAATTAATTTCTCTTCGGCTAAAGGAAAAATTATCACTCCTGACTTTTTGGACATCCAATTAGAGTCATTCAGAGAATTTTTCCAGTTAGATACACTTCCTGAGGACAGAAAGAAAGAAGGTTTGCACAAAACCTTCCAGGAAAACTTTCCAATTACCGATTCCAGAAACCAATTTGTATTGGAGTTCTTAGATTATCTGGTAGATTCTCCGCGTTATTCGATTGACGAATGTGTGGAAAGAGGTTTAACGTATTCCGTTCCTCTTAAAGCAAGACTTAAATTATACTGTACGGATCCTGAACATGAAGATTTTCAGACAGTTGTACAGGATGTTTATTTAGGTCCGGTTCCTTATATGACTCCTTCCGGTTCATTTATCATTAATGGAGCAGAGCGTGTTATTGTAACTCAATTACACAGATCTCCGGGGGTATTCTTCGGGCAGACTTACCACGCAAACGGAACAAAACTGTACTATTCAAGAATTATTCCTTTCAAAGGATCTTGGATGGAATTTACAACCGATATCAATAGCGTAATGTACGCGTATATCGACCGTAAGAAAAAATTACCTTTAACTACATTATTAAGAGCAATCGGTTTTGAATCTGATAAAGATATTCTTCAGATCTTTGACCTTGCAGAAGAAGTGAAAGTTTCTAAAGCGGCACTTAAAAAAGTAGAAGGAAGAACATTAGCTGCGAGAGTTTTGAACACTTGGTTTGAAGATTTCGTGGACGAAGATACGGGTGAGGTTGTTTCTATCGAAAGAAACGAAATCATCTTAGATAGAGAAACTATTCTTGAAAAAGAACACTTAGATCTAATTTTAGATGCTGGTGTAAAATCTATCTTGATTCACAAAGAAAACAGTAATGAATTCTCTATCATCCAGAATACTTTACAAAAAGACCCTACCAATTCTGAAAAAGAAGCGGTTGAATATATTTACCGTCAGTTAAGAAATGCAGATCCACCAGATGAGGAAACTGCAAGAGGAATTATCGAAAAATTATTCTTCTCTGAGCAAAGATATTCTCTTGGTGAAGTAGGACGTTACAGACTAAACAAAAAGTTAGGTCTTAATATCCCAACTACAACTGAGGTTCTTACAAAAGAAGATATCATTGCGATTGTAAGACACTTAATCGAATTGGTAAACTCTAAAGCTGAGGTTGATGATATTGACCACTTATCAAACAGAAGAATTAAAACTGTTGGTGAGCAATTAGCAGGACAGTTTGGGGTAGGTCTTTCCAGAATTGCAAGAACAATTAAGGAAAGAATGAACGTTAGAGATAACGAAATCTTTACTCCGCTTGATCTTGTTAATGCGAAAACTTTAACATCAGTTATTAACTCATTCTTTGGTACCAACCAGCTTTCTCAGTTCATGGATCAGACCAACCCATTGTCAGAGATCACGCACAAGCGTAGACTTTCTGCACTAGGACCTGGAGGTTTATCAAGAGAAAGAGCAGGTTTTGAAGTTCGTGACGTTCACCATACTCACTATGGTCGTATCTGTCCTATCGAAACTCCGGAAGGACCAAACATTGGATTGATTTCATCTTTAGGGATCTATGCTAAAATCAATACTTTAGGTTTCATCGAAACTCCGTACAGAAAGGTAGCAGATGGTAAAGTTGATTTGAATGCAGATCCTATCTACTTAAATGCAGAAGATGAGGAAGATAAAGTAATCGCTCAGGCTAATGTTGAGTTGAATGATAATGGTGGTTTTGAAACAGACAGAATTATTGCCCGTCTTGACGGTGATTATCCTGTTGTTGAGCCTTCTGAAGTTAACTTAATAGATGTTGCTCCTAACCAGATTTCCGGTATTTCAGCTTCATTGATTCCGTTCCTGGAGCATGATGATGCAAACCGTGCGTTGATGGGATCAAACATGATGCGTCAGGCAGTTCCTTTGTTGAAGCCACAGGCTCCGATTGTAGGAACAGGTCTGGAACAGCAGGTTGCTAAAGATTCAAGAATCCTGATCAATGCAGAAGGAAGAGGTACTGTAGAGTATGTAGATGCAGATAAGATTATTATTAAATATGAAAGAAGCGAAGACGAAGATTTAGTGTCTTTTGAATCCGCTACAAAAACATATAACTTAACTAAGTTTAGAAAAACCAACCAGAGTACAACCATTACTTTAAGACCAAACGTAAGAGTAGGTGATGTAGTAGAAAAAGGACAGGTACTTTGCGACGGTTATGCTACTGAAAAAGGAGAATTGGCTCTTGGTAGAAACTTGGTGGTTGCGTTCATGCCTTGGAAGGGTTATAACTTCGAGGATGCAATCGTAATCAACGAAAAAGTTGTACGTGAAGACTGGTTTACTTCAATCCACGTAGATGAGTACTCTCTTGAAGTTCGTGATACCAAATTAGGTATGGAAGAATTGACAGCGGATATTCCGAACGTTTCTGAAGAAGCTACTAAAGATCTTGACGAGAACGGTATGATCAGAATTGGTGCTGAAGTGAAGCCTGGAGATATCATGATCGGTAAAATCACTCCAAAAGGTGAATCTGACCCAACTCCTGAAGAAAAACTTTTGAGAGCGATCTTTGGAGACAAAGCCGGTGATGTGAAGGATGCTTCATTGAAAGCAGATTCTTCATTAAGAGGTGTTGTGATCAACAAAAAACTGTTCTCTAGAAACATTAAAGATAAAAAGAAAAGAACTGAAGAAAAACTTAAGCTTGAAGAGATTGAAAACACTTACAAAGCTAAGTTTGACGAGTTGAGAAATACTTTAATCGAAAAATTAAACACTTTAGTCAGCGGTAAAACTTCTCAGGGAGTTACGAATGACTTGGATGAAGAAATTATCGGTAAAGGTGTGAAATTCACTCATAAGTTATTGACTTCAGTTGAAGATTATGTAAACGTAAGCGGTGCAGATTGGACGGTTGATGCTGATAAGAATGAATTGATCAAACAGCTGATTCACAATTATAAAATTAAGTACAACGATATCCAAGGAGTTAAAAACCGTGAGAAATTTGCAATTTCTATCGGAGATGAGCTTCCTGCAGGGATCATGAAGTTGGCTAAAGTTTACATTGCTAAAAAGCGTAAACTGAATGTGGGAGATAAAATGGCAGGACGTCACGGTAACAAAGGTATCGTATCAAGAATCGTTCGTGAGGAGGATATGCCATTCTTAGAAGACGGAACACCGGTAGATATCGTATTAAATCCACTTGGGGTACCTTCGCGTATGAACATCGGACAGATTTATGAAACAGTTCTTGGATGGGCTGGTCAGAAGTTGGGAATGAAGTTCGCAACGCCAATTTTCGACGGTGCAAGTCTTGATCAGATCACCGAGTACACCGAGAAAGCAGGTCTACCTAAATTTGGTCACACTTACCTTTATGATGGTGGTACCGGAGAAAGATTTACACAGGCTGCTACAGTGGGGGTAATCTATATGCTGAAACTGGGTCACATGGTTGATGATAAGATGCACGCACGTTCTATTGGTCCTTATTCATTGATTACTCAGCAACCATTAGGAGGTAAAGCTCAGTTTGGTGGTCAGAGATTTGGAGAGATGGAGGTTTGGGCTCTTGAAGCATTCGGAGCATCCAATATCCTTAGAGAGATTCTTACTGTGAAGTCGGATGACGTGATTGGTAGAGCAAAAACTTATGAAGCGATTGCAAAAGGTGAAGCAATGCCAGAACCTGGTATTCCGGAATCTTTCAATGTATTACTACATGAGTTACAAGGTCTTGGATTAGACGTAAGACTAGAGGAATAATTTTAAATTTTAAATTATAAATGCTGAGTGGAAACATTCAGAAACTAATCTAAAATCTAAAATCTAAAATTTAAAATCTAACAAATGTCAAATAAAAATAAATCAAGTAGATTTAATAAAATAACCATCGGTTTAGCTTCACCGGAGTCTATTTTACAGGACTCAAGAGGGGAAGTTCTTAAACCGGAAACTATTAACTACAGAACGCACAAGCCTGAAAGAGACGGTTTGTTCTGTGAGAAGATCTTTGGTCCTATCAAAGATTACGAATGTGCTTGTGGTAAATACAAGAGAATTCGTTATAAAGGGATCGTTTGTGACCGTTGTGGGGTAGAAGTTACAGAGAAAAAAGTACGTAGAGAGAGAATCGGACATATCAATCTGGTAGTTCCTATTGCTCATATCTGGTATTTCCGTTCGCTGCCAAACAAAATTGGTTACCTTTTAGGAATTCCTTCCAAGAAATTGGATATGATCATTTATTACGAAAGATATGTAGTGATCCAGCAGGGTATTGCTAAAAAACTAGACGGTTCAGATTTTGATCACATGGAGTTCCTTACTGAGGAAGAATACCTTGATATTATGGAAACTCTTCCAATCGAAAATCAATATCTTGATGATTCTGATCCGAACAAGTTCATCGCTAAAATGGGTGCTGAAGCGGTTGAAGAATTATTAAAAAGAATTGATCTTGATGCATTGTCTTTCGACTTAAGACACAAAGCTCACAATGAAGGCTCAAAACAAAGAAGAACAGAAGCTCTGAAAAGATTGAACGTTGTAGAAGCATTAAGAGGTGCTAATACCAGGATGATCAATAGACCAGAGTGGATGATCATGCGTGTGCTTCCGGTTATCCCACCAGAATTGAGACCATTGGTTCCTTTGGATGGAGGACGTTTCGCAACTTCCGATCTGAATGACCTTTACAGAAGAGTGATCATCAGAAACAACCGTCTGAAGAGATTATTGGAGATTAAAGCTCCTGAAGTAATCTTAAGAAATGAGAAGCGTATGCTTCAGGAGTCAGTAGATTCATTGTTTGATAATACAAGAAAATCCTCTGCTGTAAAATCTGAATCAAACAGACCATTGAAATCGCTTTCAGACTCATTGAAAGGTAAGCAGGGTCGTTTCCGTCAGAACTTATTAGGAAAAAGGGTAGATTACTCAGCGCGTTCGGTAATTGTTGTAGGTCCGAACTTACAGCTTCACGAGTGCGGTATTCCTAAAGATATGGCTGCTGAATTATACAAACCGTTCATCATCAGAAAACTGATTGAAAGAGGGATTGTAAAAACAGTAAAATCTGCAAAGAGAATTATTGATAGAAAAGAGCCGGTAGTATATGATATCCTAGAAAATGTGATGAAAGGTCACCCTGTTCTTCTGAACAGAGCACCTACGCTTCACAGACTGGGTATTCAGGCATTTCAGCCTAAAATGATTGAAGGTAAGGCAATCCAGTTACACCCGTTAGTAACAACTGCATTCAACGCCGATTTCGACGGTGACCAGATGGCGGTACATTTACCGTTAGGTCCTGAAGCGATCCTTGAAGCTCAGTTATTGATGTTGGGTTCTCAAAATATCCTGAACCCTGCAAACGGTTCTCCAATTACAGTACCTTCTCAGGACATGGTTCTTGGTCTTTATTTTATGACTAAAGAATTGAGCTCTACTGAAGATATGAAAGTAAAAGGAGAAGGTCTTGCATTCTATTCTCCTGAAGAAGCAGAAATCGCTTATGCTGAAGGAAGAGTGTCTTTAAATGCTAAAGTAAGATGTAGACTTCCTATCAAAGAAAACGGAGAAATTGTTACAAGATTAATCGAAACTTCTGTAGGTAGAATCTTATTTAATCAGATTGTTCCCAAGCAGGTAGGATATATTAATGAGCTTTTAACTAAAAAGTCATTAAGAAACGTTATCGGTAAAATTCTTGCTGAAACAGATTTCCCTACAACAGTAAAGTTCCTGGATGCAATGAAAGACTTAGGTTATTCAAATGCATTTAAAGGTGGTCTTTCTTTCTCATTAGGAGACATCGTGGTTCCTGTAGAGAAAAAGCAGATGATTGCACAGTCTATTGAAGCTGTTGACGAAATTAGAGCCAACTATAACATGGGTCTTATTACGGATACAGAGCGTTATAACCAGGTAATCGACGTTTGGACAAACACCAATGCAGGATTAACTGAAATGATCATGAGCAGAATGAAAGTTGACCAAGGTGGTTTCAACTCTGTATACATGATGCTTGATTCCGGAGCGAGGGGTTCTAAAGAACAGATCCGTCAGTTATCAGGGATGAGAGGTTTGATGGCAAAACCGCAGAAAGCTGGTTCTACCGGTGCGGAAATCATCGAAAACCCGATCCTTGCAAACTTTAAAGAAGGTCTTTCAATCTTAGAATACTTTATCTCTACTCACGGTGCCCGTAAAGGTCTTGCGGATACCGCTCTTAAAACTGCCGATGCTGGTTACTTGACGAGAAGATTGGTAGACGTTGCACAGGATGTGATCGTTACAGAAGAAGACTGTGGAACTTTAAGAGGAACCGAAGTTACTGCATTGAAGAAAAACGACGAAATCGTTGAAAGAATCTCTGAAAGAATTTTAGGTAGAGTATCTCTTCATAATATTTATGATCCTGAAACTGACGAGCTGATTGCGAATGCTGATCAGGTAATTACTGAGGAGCTGGCTAAGAAAATTGAAGAAGTAGGATTAGAAGCAGTTGAAGTACGTTCACCGCTTACTTGTGAAACTAAAAAAGGTATCTGTGCGAAATGTTACGGTAGAAACTTAGCAACAGGTAAGATGATTCACATGGGTGAAGCAGTAGGGGTAATTGCAGCACAATCTATTGGTGAACCGGGAACTCAGCTTACGTTGAGAACGTTCCACCAAGGAGGTACTGCAGGTAACGTTTCAGAAAATCCTTCAATTGTTGCAAGAAGAGACGGTATTGTTGAAATGGATGAAGTAAGAACCATTACCTCTGAAGACGAAAACGGTAACACGGCTGAGGTTGTAGTTTCCCGTTCAACAGAATTCAGATTGGTTGCTGATAACGAAGCAAGAACTCCGTTAATGGTTGCCAACATCCCTTATGGTGCTATCTTGGCAGTTAAACCAGGAGATAAAGTAAGCAAGGGAGATATGATCTGTAGATGGGATCCGTATAATGCCGTTATTATTGCCGAAACTGCAGGTAAAGTAGAGTATGAAGATATCATTCAGGGGGTTTCTTTCCAATTGGAAATTGACGAGCAAACCGGTTTTGAAGAAAAAGTAATCTCTGAATCCAGAAACAAGAAGGCTGTACCTACCCTGAAAGTAGTAGACTCTAAAGGAGTTGAGCAAAAAGGATACAACCTACCGGTAGGAGCCCACTTAATGGTTAATGATGGTGAAAAAATTAAGGCAGGTAAAGTCTTAATCAAGATCCCGAGAAAATCTGCAAAAGCAGGGGATATCACCGGAGGTCTTCCTAGAGTTACCGAATTATTCGAAGCTAGAAACCCTTCAAACCCAGCAGTTGTTACGGAAATTGACGGGGTAGTTTCTTACGGAAAAATCAAGAGAGGTAACCGTGAATTGATCGTTGAGGCTAAGACTGGTGAGAGAAAAATTTATTTAGTTAAATTATCAAATCAGATCCTTGTTCAGGAAAATGACTTTGTGAGAGCTGGTTCGCCACTTTCTGACGGTTCGGTTACTCCGGATGACATCTTGAAGATCAAAGGTCCAACTGCAGTTCAGGAATATTTAGTAAATGAAATTCAGGAAGTTTACCGTTTACAAGGGGTAAAAATTGACGACAAGCATTTTGAAATTATCGTAAGACAGATGATGACGAAAGTATCTATCGTTGATGGAGGTGATACTCAGTTCCTTGAAGGAGCTCTTGAACATAAATATGACTTCCTGGAAGAAAACAACAGAGTATTCGGTCTTAAAGTAGTTACTGAAGCAGGAGATTCTAAAGTTTTCAAACCGGGACAAATGATTACGGCAAGAGAGTTGAGAGACGAAAATTCTAAACTGAAGCGTGAAGATCAGGCTTTGGTTGAAGTAAGAGATGCATTGCCTGCAACCGCTACACCAGTATTGCAGGGGATTACAAGAGCAGCTCTTCAGACAAAATCTTTCATGTCTGCAGCATCATTCCAGGAAACGACAAAAGTTCTTAACGAAGCAGCAGTTGCTGGTAAAGTTGATGAACTGAACGGTCTTAAAGAAAACGTAATTGTAGGACACAGAATTCCTGCAGGAACGGGTCTTAAAGAATATCAGAATGTGATTGTAGGTTCTAAAAAAGAATTCGAAGATCTAAACTAATAAATAGCTTTGTGATTCGGGGTTCTGATTAGAACTCCGAATCGCGGAGCTTAATTAAAATAATTTAAAATTTAATGTTCAGGGTTCAAAGTTTTATTTATTTTTGAACCTTGAATTTTAAACAAAAAAACATCAAACAAAAAAATGGACAATCAAAATCAAAATCCACAAGACGGAAACATCAACATCCAATTAAACGAAATGATCGCTTCAGGAGTTTACTGTAACTTAGCTTTAGTAAACCACTCTCCATCTGAGTTCGTTGTAGATTTCATCCAGTTAATGCCGGGTGTACAGCAGGCAAACGTCAGATCAAGAGTAATCTTGGCTCCCCTTCACGCAAAAAGAGTTTTAGCGGCACTTCAGCAAAATGTTGCTAATTATGAGCAGCAATTTGGAGAAATCAAAGAAGTTGAGCCTTTCGTATTGGGTGGAAACAATGTAAATGCTTAAGATTTTTCTTAATCAAAATATAGATGCCTCAGTTTATACTGGGGCATTTTCATTTTAAAACGATATTATTTCAAACAAAATAAATTCCATATTTTCTTTGATCAAATAAATAATTTTATAAAATGATAATACAGATTATTCAATTTTATATCTTTGTTTTTAGATATGATTCAATGAAATGATAAACAATCAGTTTATTTTAAATAAATTTGGCTCTCTGGGTAGTGATTTTTTAAATGAATTGCAAAAGCACGCTGTAATTTCTGAAATTAGAGCAAAAACAGAAATTGTACGGGAAGGGCAGAAGAATAAATTTATTCCTTTTTTAATTAAAGGCTCTATTAAAGTTTATTCTTTAAATGATGGTAGAGAACTTATTTACTATTACATAAGACCCAATGACAGTTGTCTCATGACATTTTCGTCAATTTTTTCAGATTATATAAGCAGAATTTATGCAGTTGCTGAAGAAGATTCTGAAGTTTTGTTGTTACCTGTTTCTATAGTTCATGAGTGGCTGATAAAATTTCCCCAAATCAACAGGCTTTTTTACGGTGAATATGAGAAACGTTTTGTCGATGTAATGAATATGGTAAATGATGCGGTTTTCCATAAGCTGGATAAAAGAATTTTGAATTACATTAAACAGCAGATTTCTATCAGCGGAAACAATCCTGTAAAACTTACCCACAAAGAAATTGCCAATAATCTGGGAACTTCAAGAGAAGTGGTGAGCAGAGTTTTGAAAAAAGTGGAAAACGAAGGTGAAATTATCCAGACAAAAGAAGGAATAAAAGTTCTCATAAATGAAAATGCTAGATTTAGCTAATGAATTCATTGAATGCTTTTAACAATTTTGATTGATAAAAACAATTCAACCGGTGACTTTTATCACCAAATTTTAGAATCAGAAGTCTATAAGTTTGTTGTACGAATAATAAACAATTATGTGTATGACAAAAACTCTCCTTTTTTTGTCAATATTTACATCAGGTTTTGCCTTTTCTCAGGAAGATGAAGACCTCTTGAAAGATATTGATACCATTCAGACAACAAATACAGAAATTTCACCGCCAGCTTTTAAAGCATTGCAGATCGTTACCGGTCAGTCTACAAAACTTACTGCCAAAAACGAATGGTATGTTGTGATAGCACACCGTTTTGGGGACGTGAGTAAAGGATTTAAAGATTTTTTCGGATTAGATGATGCATCAACCAAACTGGGTGTAATCTATGGTGTTACAGACGGGCTTTCTTTAAGTCTTTCCAGAGAAACCAATCTTAAAACTTTTGAAGGCGGCATAAAGTATAAATTATTAAGGCAAAATAAAAACTTTCCTGTTGACATTGTTGGTTACAACGTGATGGCAATAAATACAGATCTCAGCAAAGACAATTATCCGGGTTTGAAATTTGCGGATAGACTTTCTTATCTTACTCAGGCTTTAATTTCAAGAAGGTTTAATGAAAATTTTTCGCTGCAGTTAACACCATCTTACGTCCATAAGAACCTTTACGAACCTATGATTGAAGATAAAGATCAGTTTCTGACGGGGTTGGGCGGACGCTACAAAATTTCAAAAAGAATTTCGATCAATGCGGAATATTTTGTGAATTTCGACCATCACAGTTTCTATAAAAATCCACTGTCAATAGGTATGGATATAGAAACCGGGGGACATGTGTTTCAGCTTTTATTTACCAATTCCCAACTCAACTCTGATATTGGCTATCTTACAAATGCATCAGGAAAGTGGGAGAAAGGGCAAATTTTCTTTGGGTTTAATCTTTACAGAGTTTTTTAATGATGAAGAAAATAATATGTATAATTTCATTGGCAGTTCTGATAATTGCTTGTGAAAGCACAACCTATGAAGAAATTTCCGATAAAACTCCGGTTGCAGAACTGGTAACATACAATAAAGATGTTAAACCGATCATTGAGGCTAACTGTATAAGTTGTCATTCAGCAGGAGGTTCAGCTTCTTTTCAGCCATGGAATAATTATTCTCAGGTGAAAAACAACATTGATAAAATCATCGACAGGATAAACAGACCAAACGGAGATCCTCTGAAAATGCCGCAAGGCGGCAGTTTATCACCATCCCAAGTCACAATTATCACAAAATGGAAAACTGATGGACTTTCTGAGAATTAAAAATAAAAAAAATGAAAAACCTCCTATTTTTAATCATCACATTGAGTTTTGGATATTTCGTTCCGGCACAGAAATATTCTACCAAAACCGGCAAAGTTGCATTTGAAGCATCTGTACCTTTATTTGAAGATGTTTTCGCACAGGACGACAATAATGTAGCTGTTCTGAATACTGATAATGGCGAGTTTGCTTCTATTTCTACGGTAAAGAATTTTCATTTTAAAGTTAAATTAATGGAAGAACATTTTAATGAAAGTTATGCTGAAACGGCAAAATATCCCAAAACAACTTTCAATGGCAAGGTTTTAAATTTCGATAAAACAAAACTTACCGATACGCCCCAGAAATACACGGTTCAGGGAATATTGAATTTTCATGGAGTAGATAAAGCTGTTAGTTCGACCGCTACTATTTATTCTAAAGAAGGAAAAATTTATATGAAAGGAGATTTTATTGCAAGACCCGCTGATTTTAAAGTGACTATTCCTAAAATGGTTATGAAAAAAGTTGCAGAAAATGTAAATGTTGAATATAACTATATCATGTTTAAACAATGAAAAAGATATTATTTATTTTAAATTTTATTCTGGGTTTTGCGTTAATGTCAGCTCAGGAAAAAGCAAAATCTATTTTTGATATTGCAAGAAACGGAACAGTTGCGGATGTAAAAGAACTGATGAAACAGAATCCGGACATTATTAACCAAACCAACGAAAATGGTTTCACACCATTAATTCTGGCTTGCTACAGAAATAATATCGAAGTGGCAAAATTTTTAATTGACCACGTAAAAGATGTAAATTATAAGAGCAACGAAGGGACTGCTCTCGCAGGACTTGCCGTGAAATACAACAGAGATCTGGTAGAACATCTACTCAATAAAAAAGCCGATCCGAATATTGTAGATGCTACAGGATCTACACCTCTGTTTTGGGCAGTAAAATTCGGAAACAAAGAATTGGTAGAATTGCTATTGAAACACAGAGCCGATAAATCTGTTAAAGATTCTCAGGGAATGACTCCTTTTGAGTATGCTTTACAAACAAATAACAAAGACATTATTAACCTCCTAAAAAATTAAAATGAAAAAAATTTTACTAGCTTTAAATGTCATTTTTGCAAATTTTGCAATGGCACAATTTACAACAGGTACGGTAAATCTAGGATCTACCGGAATGACTGTAAAATTAGATACATCCTCCACGTTAGCGACTCTAACGCTTACAGGTTCAGATACTTCTTATCTAGGTATTGGATTTGGCGGAACAGGTTCTTCAGGAGGAATGGCAAATGGTGTTGACGGATTTATTTACAACTCACTTTCTACAACCAATACCAATTTAGATTATTCTTTTGCTGGAGTCGGAAGTACCCCTAATGCAGATCCGGTACAGGATTGGACGGTTGTTTCAAACACAGTGGCTTCAGGAATAAGAACCATTGTTGCCACAAGATCTCTTGCAGGAGGAACGGGTGATACTGCTTTCACCAATACAACCAGCAGCATTAATATTTTCTATGCCAAAGGTCCGAGTACCACATTGGCAAATAATTATCATGGAAGCAATCGTGGTTATGCAGTGTTAACAAGATCTGCTCTTTTGGGAACCTCTGATATAGCAAAAGAAAACAGAAATATTGCTTTATATCCGAATCCTGCTAAGGAAACGGTTCGTTTCAGGAATGCAGATAAAATAAAATCTGTAGATATTTATGAGGCCACGGGAAGAAAAGTAAAATCGGTAAAATTTGATGGACAACAAATAAATGTGTCTGATTTGAAGTCAGGGAATTATTATTTCGAAATTACTTTGAGCGACGGATCTATATTTTATCAGCAGTTGATTAAAGAATAATTTTATACAAAACTATAAACTGAAGAAATCCTGAAGAGTATATATTTTCAGGATTTTTTTGTGATTCAGAAGATATAGATTTTTTCTTTTTTAATAGTTACCCTTGATTTGTTTTTTTAAAACCATTTTATACTGATTAAATAGCTTTTTGATAGAAAAAGTTTTAAACAAATTCTTTGCAGATAAAAAATCAGTTTTATCTTTATAGTTGAAACTTAGTTTTTAAATGAATATTCAGAATCAGACAAAAACCCATACATTTCATACTTCATTCGGAAATATTACCGCATTTCACGAGAATGGTGTTCTAAAAATTAAGAATATTCGGTATGCTCACTCAGAGAGATTTAAACTCCCGACTGGATTAAAAGAAAATGATTCTGAACAAATTTTAGATAAAACTCCGGTCTGTCCGCAAAAATTAAGTCCTTTTTTAGACCGCCTGATTCAAAAAACAAATCCGGAAGATTTTATTCCGTACGAGTCTCCACAATTTCTTACCATTACCCGTCCTGAAATTTCAGAAACTCAAGAAAAACTTGCTGTCATTGTCTGGATTCATGGGGGCTCTTACGAAGTGGGGTGCGGAAGTTTGCCAACCTCAGATCCGTCAGTTTGGGTAGAAGAGCAGAAGGTTATTGTGGTTTCGGTCTCTTACCGTTTGGGCTTGTTTGGTTTTTTGGGCGGAACCGATGAAAGACCTGCCAATTTAGGTTTGTTTGATATAATAGAAGCTCTGAAATGGATTCAGAATCATATTGAAAATTTTGAAGGTGATAAGAATAACATTACACTTTTCGGACAATCTTCAGGCGGTGATGCGATTGCTCATCTGATGATTTCAGAAGGTGTGGAAGGATTGTTTCACCGGGCAATTATCCAGAGTGCGCCCCTTGGTTTCAGGCATAAAAGACAAAAAATGTCAGAAGAGTTTTTCCTTAAAACAGGAGAGCTTAAAAATGAAAATGATGTCCTGAAAATGGTAAACAGTTATGAAAAGTTTTTACCATCATTCAGAAAATTCGGATTAAAGACCTCAATGCCTTTTTGCACTCAATACGGTTTTCCTCCTTTGTGTAAAGAAGAAAGTTTGAGTTTATGGAGAAAAAATGCTTCAAAATATGATGTTCTGATTGGTTCAAATCATGATGAAACTGCATTTTATGTAAAAACAGCAGAGAGAGGTCTCTATACATATCTGCCTGAAAGAATTCTGAACAGCATTGTAAGATCTACTACCCAGTCGATTTATGAAAAACCAGCTAAGATTTTTGCAGAGAACTACGCTAATGGCGGAGGAAATATTCATTTATATAAAATTTCTTCTTTATCTGACGAAAGTTTTACCGGAGCTTCTCATTGTATCGATCTTCCTTTGATATTTGCCAATAAAAAGGCATGGAAAAATTCAGCACTTTTAAAAAACATTTCTTGGGAATATCTTTTTCAGGAAGGTAAAAAAATTCGAGCACTGTGGGCAGACTTTGCAAGAACAGGACAGATTAAAGATGCATTACACAAATCTGAAATTTTAAAGATTAAAAAAATCAATAATCCAGATTCAAGATAAATTTTGCCATCCGTAAAATTATTTTTAAATTTACAACCTAACAAGTGTTAGTTAGTTTTAATGCGAACTAAGAATTAAAGATTACTTTATAATAATAATGAATTCATTTTATAAACTAAAAACCGTTAAGGTCGAGAAAGATACCAACGATGCTGTAAGTGTTGCCGTCGAAATTCCTGAGGAGCTGAAAGATAAATTCAGATTCAAACAAGGGCAGTATCTCAATTTTAAATTGATGATCAACGGAAACGAAGAGCGACGTTCTTACTCTATTTGCAATGCGCCGAGTGAGAAAAGCAATACGCTCGAAGTTTTGGTGAAATTACTGGAAGGAGGAAAAGTTTCCGGTTATTTTAACGAATATCTGCACATGGATGAAGTTTTGGAAGTAATGCCTCCAATGGGCGGTTTCAACACTTCTTATCATCCGACAAACGTAAAAACGTACGTTGGTTTGGCAGCAGGGAGCGGAATTTCTCCGGTTTTATCAAATATTAAAGAAAGTCTTTATCAGGAACCGAATTCTAACGCTTACCTGTTTTACAGCAACAGGAGCATGAATCAGGTGATGAAAAAGGCGGAAATTGAAAGGCTGGTAGAACAGTTTAACGGAAGACTGAAAGTAGTTTATCTTGTAAGCCGTGAAAAACATGAAGATCCGCTTTTTGAAGGAAGAATTTGTCCGGACAAACTTGAACTTTTGTTTGAAAGATACGCAGACATTGATGTAAAAGAAGCTACTTATTTTATTTGTGGACCTTCGGAAATGATCAAAGGAATCGCAGATTATTTAAAGAAAGATAAAAAAGTACCGGCAATCCAGGTTTTATTCGAGTATTTTACAGCTCCAGACGAAGAAAATACAGAAGAAATGAGCGATGAATTCAAAGCCATTGCCAACATTGAAAGTATGGTAACGGTAATTATTGATGATGATGAATATTCGTTTCACCTGAATTCAAAAAAAGAGAGTATCTTAGATAAAGCATTGAAAGACAATCTTCCGGGCTACGACCGCAAGCAGGGCTGGCGCGGCCCCGTGAGCAAGATCGATATTTCCGGCGATTGGGGCGTCCCGCTGGGCGCCATCGATAGCCCGTCGGACATCTCGCCCTGGCGCCTCGGCGTTGTCCTCTCGATGGAAAAGTCGAAAGCCGTCGTCGGCCTGAAGCCTTCGCGCAAGCAGGATGGCTCTCTCACCGATGAACGGCTCGCCGTCGAGATCACGCTCGACGAGGTCAAGTGGGCAAAGGTGCCCGGCAAGCGCACGACGCCGGCCGCCATTGCCGACATCCTTGCTCCCGGTGACGTGATCTACGTTTCGCCTAAGGACGAGAAGAACCTCGCGGGCGTCTGGTCGCTGATGCAGATCCCCGAAGTCAGCGGTGGCTTGATCGCCATGGACCCGCACACCGGACGCGTGCTCGCGGTCGTCGGCGGCTTCTCCTTTGCCATGAGCCAGTTCGACCGCGCACTGCAGGCCAAGCGCCAGCCGGGCTCGTCGTTCAAGCCGTTCGTCTACGCCGCGGCGCTCGACAACGGCTACAAGCCCACGTCGATCGTGCTCGACGCACCGATCGAGATCGAGCAAGGCCCCGGCCAAGATATCTGGAAGCCGAACAACTACGAGAAGGACGAGTCCCACGGCCCCACGACGCTCCGTGTCGGCATCGAGAAATCTCGTAACCAGATGACGGTCCGCTTGGCCCAGGACATGGGCATGCCGATCATCACCGAGTACGCCAAGCGCTTCGGCATCTATGACGACCTGCTGCCCGTTCTCTCGATGTCGCTCGGCGCGGGCGAAACCACGCTGCTGCGAATGGCGACGGCTTACTGCATGATCGCCAACGGCGGCAAAACCGTTCGCCCCACGCTCATCGATCGTATCCAAGACCGCTGGGGCAAGTCCGTCTGGCGCCACGACGCGCGCCAGTGCGCCGACTGCGCGGCTGATAGCTGGGCGAACCAGACTGAGCCGGACGTTCCGGACGATCGCAAGCAGATCATCGATCCCCACACCGCCTACCAGATGACGTCGATCATGGAAGGCGTGATCCAGCGCGGTACGGCAACGTCCCTTAAGGCCCTCAACCGGCCGCTCGCGGGCAAGACTGGCACGACCAACGAGGAAAAGGACGCCTGGTTCGTCGGCTATACCCCTGACCTCGTCGTTGGCGTCTTCGTCGGGTTCGATTCCCCTCGCGCGATGGGCAAGGGCAATACGGGCGGTCAGGTGGCAGCTCCGATCTTCGGCAGCTTCATGAAGACCGCGCTCGCTGATCAGCCGGCCATTCCCTTCCGCGTGCCACCCGGCATGAAGCTCGTTCGCGTAAGCCTCAAGACCGGCCTGCGCACCTCGCCGGATGACCCGAACGGAATCGTCGAGGCATTCAAGCCCAACGAGGAACCGGATGACGCCTATTCCGTCATCGGCTTCTCGGATCCGTATTCGCAAAGCGCTGCGGATTCTTCGTCCGGTGCCTCGTGGCAGCCGCCACCCGGACCGTCGGCGTCTCCGGGCTATGGCGGCGCGCGTCCTGGAGGCATGTGGTGAGAAATCTTCCCGTGGGGAGCGGCGCTTAGAACTCTTCCCCGTGCTGTCTGCTGCCCGTGGTCGCGTTTACAGAAACCTGCGTCCACTCTATATGTCACCGCGATATTCCCCATATACCCGCCGTTTGGGAGGCACCGATGCGCGCTGAAGCGCAAAAAGTCGTGGACTCGATCGAAGAGGCACTGGTCCTCTTGAGGAGGTCTCTTTGACCCGGAACAGGCCGAAGCTCGCCTAGCCGATCTCAACCGGCGCGCCGAAGACCCGGCGCTGTGGAACGACCCCGCACAAGCCCAGAAAGTCATGCGCCAGCGCCAGCAGCTTGAGCGCAGCCTGGCGGACTTCCGGCGCATCGAGCGCGACTTCCAGGACAACCTCACCCTCATCGAACTCGGCGAAGCCGAGGACGACGAAGCGACCGTCACCGAGGGCGAAGGCGCCCTCAAGCGGCTCGACGAGGAGGTCCAGCGCAAGAGCGTTGAAGCGATGTTGTCCGGCGAAGCGGACGGCATGGACACCTACGTCGAAATTCATGCCGGTGCTGGCGGCACTGAGAGCCAGGACTGGGCGTCGATGCTCACCCGCATGTATGTGCGGTGGGGAGAGCGGCGCGGCTTCAAGGTGAAGTTGATCGACGAGAGCCCCGGTGAAGAAGCGGGCATCAAGTCGGCGACGCTCGAGATCGAAGGCGACAACGCCTACGGCTGGCTCAAAACCGAAGCCGGCGTGCACCGCCTCGTGCGCATCTCGCCGTTCGACTCGAACGCTCGGCGGCACACGAGCTTTGCATCCGTCACGGTCTACCCCGTGATCGACGACTCGATCGAGATCGAGATCAATCCCGCCGAAGTGGATATCAGCTTCGCACGCTCGAGCGGCGCGGGCGGCCAGCACGTCAACAGGACGGAATCCGCAGTACGGCTCGTGCACAAGCCGACCGGCATCGTCATCTTCGCGCAGGAGCAGCGCTCTCAGCACCAGAACAAGGACATCGCCTTCAAGCGTCTCAAGGCGCGCCTCTACGAGCTTGAGCTTAAGAAGCGCGAGCAGAAGGCGTCAGCCGATCAGGCTGCCAAGACCGACATCGGCTGGGGACATCAGATCCGCTCTTATGTTCTGCAGCCCTATCAGCTCGTGAAGGATCTTCGCACCGGTACGCAGAGCTCAAGCCCGGATTCGGTGCTCGACGGCGACCTCGACCCCTTCATCGAAGCCACGCTGGCCCAGCGCATGCGCGGTGGGACGTCGGCTGAAATAGCTGATTTGGATTAGCAGCTTACTTCCTAAATTTTGTGGTGAAGGCACCCTTGTCAGCGCCAAGGGTGCCACCCCATGTTCCTTATGGGACAGCGGGCGCACCCCGATTATTTCATAGTCTGGGCGTGGGAACCAAAGCGCCCTCCCCGCTGTTGCTTCCACGATCCGTCAGAGGCGCCACCCCCGTCCTCTGGCGAGACAGAGCGCCATCGCTGGTCCCCCCACCAAGCATGAAGGCGCTCATTGCACGGTCGGCCCCCCAGTCCCCCCGCTGGGGGGCCTCCTTTTTAAGGGTGGCTTAAGCAACGAGCCGCACCACAGAGCGCCGCTGGCGAAGCGTATTTGCGCGACGACGGACCATTCGGCTCAAGGTGGCTTTCGCTATCTCCTGCAATCAGAAATCGAACGATCGCCACAGCGTCACGTTTCCGAAGACAGAGGAGTATCTGATGCACACGCGCCGGAGTTTTCTGGGTTCGACATCTGCTGCTGCCGCCTTGATGGCGATCGCTCCGTTCGGGAGAGCCCAAGCAGATACCGCCTCTCCCGCGTCGGGGGGACTTGCGACACGCACCATCCCCGCCACCGGAGAGAAAATCCCCGTCATCGGCATGGGAACATCGGGAAGCTTCGAGGTAGGCGCAAACACTCCGGAATACGAAGCCCTGCGCGAAGTTCTGAAGGTCTTCTTCGCGGGCGGCGGCACGGTGGTCGATACCGCGCCGACCTACAGCGTCGCGGAGGACGTGCTCGGGGCACTTCTCGCCGACCAGAATTTGCGATCTAAAGCTTGGCTGGCGACCAAACTGTCGGGCGTACAGGGACGCGAAGCGGGCCTCGCCCAATTCAAGTCGACGCTCGCGCGCTTGCAAACGGACAAGGTCGAACTTCTTCAGGTCCACAACCTCGGCGACCTCAAGACCCAGCTCGCCGTCGCGCGAGAATTGAAGGCAGAAGGCAAGACGCGCTACGTCGGCGTCACGCATTATCTCGAATACGCCCAGGACGAATTGGCCGATGTCGTGCAGGCTGAGAAGCCGGACTTCCTGCAGATCAACTATTCGGTGGTCACGCGAGGCGCGGAGAAGCGTCTCCTCCCGTTGGCCAAGGATCTCGGCGTAGCCGTGATGATCAATCGAGCCTTCGAGGACGGAAAACTATTCGCTCGAGTGAAAGACAGGGAGTTGCCGCCGTGGGCGGCCCAAGCCGGCATCACATCGTGGGCGCAAGCATTCCTGAAGTTTGCGTTGAGCAATCCCGCTGTGACAGTCGTCATTCCGGCAACCGGCAAACCGCACCGGCAAGCTGACAATCTGAAGGCGGGCCTCGGACCCGACCTTACGGAGGAACAGCGTACATCACTCGTTTCGCTCCTGGCATAGCCGCCAATGGGTGAACCGGTCACGCGCACGGCGCGCGAAAAATTCGAGGGCCTGCTCAACATCGAGCGTCAAGAGGCGCCGGTCGTCATCGCCGGCGCGGCCATGTTCTTCCTGCTGTTCACTGGCTACTTCATGCTGCGGCCGGTGCGCGAAACAATGGGCATCGCAGGCGGTGTCGAAAACCTGCAATGGCTGTTCACGGCAACCTTCGTCGCGACACTCATTGCATTGCCGATCTTCGGGTGGATCGCCGCAAAAGCGCAACGCCGGCGTATCCTCCCGTGGACGTATGGGTTCTTCGCGCTGAACCTCGTGGCGTTTGCCCTCGGCTTTCTCCACAATCCCGATGAGATTTGGACCGCCCGCACATTCTACGTGTGGCTGTCTGTCTTCAACCTGCTCGCGATTTCCCTCGCCTGGAGCGTGCTGGCGGACGTGCTGTCGACTGCTGAAGCAAAGCGCCTCTTTGCGATCATCGCCGGAGGTGCAAGCCTTGGCGGCCTGACGGGTCCGGTACTGGGCACGCTTCTCGTCGGGCCCATCGGGCACGCGGGGCTGCTGATCTTGGCCGCCGCACTCTTGGCTCTCAGCACGCTCGCCGCCGTCTGGCTGCATCGCTGGCGCGATCGCCATCCGCTCGCCGAGGAGCGGACGGAATCGCCGCGTAATAAGCCGCTGGGCGGAAACCCGTTTGCAGGCGCGACCGCAGCCTTCTCTTCCGGCTATCTAGTCGGCATAGCGGTGTTCGTTGTGCTGCTGGCGGTCGTCAGCACGTTTCTCTATTTCGAACAGGCGAGACTTGTCGCAGAGACGTTCCCCGACAAAACGCGCCAGACCCAGGTGTTCGGCCTGATCGACACGGTGGTTCAGTCGCTCACGATCCTGATCCAGATCCTCCTCACCGGACGTATCGCAGACCGGTTCGGCATCTGTGCGCTGCTCATGGCGGTGCCGCTGGTCATGGCGGCCGGCTTTCTCTGGCTCGCCCTGGCGCCCGTCTTCGCCGTGCTCGCTGTTGTCATAGTGGCACGCCGCGTTGGCGAATACGCCCTCGTCCGGCCGGGCCGCGAAATGCTCTACACGGTCGTCGATCCCGAGCAGAAATATAAAGCCAAGAACTTTATCGACACGGTCGTCTATCGGGGCGGCGATGCAATCGGCGGTTGGGTAAAGCGCGGGCTCGACGTCCTAGCCGAGCATCCGGCGGCCGCCATGGTCATTGGCGCCGGGATCGCCGTGGCCTGGGGGGTGACGGGCGCCTGGCTGGGTCGCCAGGAGAGCCGAAAAGAAGTCCCAAGGGTCCGGATAAAAGAGATTATCTAGGCCAGACAGGCAGTTGATGGAATTCTTGCACCTTGCCTGAAGCTCCCGGGAATAAAGCTCTCGAATTTCCGTTTTCCCGTAAGTGCGGACCGAATGCTTATGTCCCCGCGTTGGCAATCGAGCCGCACATTACGAACTCATCAAGAGATCACGTCTGGAGATGAGCACGTCAATGGACGGGACAGGCCCCGCACACCTGTCCCGTCTTTTGCGTTCTTGGATGGCTGATTTGCCATCTCAAAGCTTGAATGCCGCCGCATAAAGCTCCGGCTTGAAGCCGACAAGCGCTTTCCGCGCTCCAATTTCGAGAACAGGCCGCTTAATAAGCGATGGCTGCGCAATCATCAGGGCGATCGCTTTCTTTTCGTCGAGACCCTGCTTGTCCTTGTCGGCCAGCTTGCGGAACGTTGTGCCCGCACGATTGAGCAACGTTTCCCATCCCACATCGCGACACCATCGTTCGAGATGCGCCTCATCGATCCCGGCGGTCTTGTAGTCGTGGAAGCTGTAGTCGATACCGTGCTCGACAAGCCAGGAGCGCGCCTTTTTCATCGTGTCGCAGTTGGGAATGCCGTAGATGGTCACGCGGGATGCTTTCGCCATCGTGTCTCCTCGTGGCCGGTCACGGGACCGACTGATCGCTTTTGACGTTACTCACGTACTTCGATACTCGATTCCGGAGAAACGCCGCAGGCGTCGGCGAGGCCTCTTCGACATTCGACAGGATAGCGGCGCGTGAAACTGCTGGCGATCAGCGACCTCCATCTCAGCAGTACCGCGAATATGGAAGCGCTCAAGCAGATGCCGGATTTTCCCGACGACTGGCTCGTGGTGGCCGGTGATATCGCGGAAAATCCGGATCGCTTTCGGAATGGTCTCGAGCTGCTGAGCGACCGGTTCGCGAAAGTCATTTGGGCGCCGGGCAACCACGACCTCTGGACAGTTCAAGGGCCGCAAGGACGGGGCGTGCAGAAATACGAGTCGATGGTAGAGGCCGCGCAGTCTCTCGGCGTCGTCACGCCCGAAGATCCCTATCCCGTTTGGACCGGCAACGGGGAAGAGAGCGTGATCGCTCCCATGTTCTTGCTCTACGACTACAGTTTCCGTCCCGACAACGTATCGTTCGGCTCCGTCGTGGAGTGGGCACGTGCGGAGCGGGCCGTCTGCGCAGACGAACTGCTTCTCGATCCGGCGCCCTATACCTCGCGCGCGGAGTGGTGCCACGCCCGCTGTCGCGACGCCGAACTTCGCCTGGAAGCCTTCGGACAGGTGCCGAAGATCATCGTCAACCACTACCCGCTGCGGCGTGACCTCGTGCACATTCCCCGCATTCCCCGCTTTTCACCCTGGTGCGGCACGGTGCTGACCGAGGATTGGCATGTGCGCTTCAACGTGCGCGTTGCAGTGAGCGGACACCTCCACGTTCGCCGTACCGACTGGCGTGATGGCACGCGCTTCGAGGAAGTTTCTCTCGGCTATCCGTGGCAGTGGGACGCCGAGCGCGGCATGGCCGCATACCTGCGCGAGATCGCCTAGCCCGTCACTCCCACTCGATCGTGCCGGGCGGCTTTGAAGTCACGTCGTAGACGACACGATTGATGCCGCGCACCTCGTTGATGATGCGTGTCGCGGCGCGCCCGAGGAAACCCATGTCGAACGGGTAGAAGTCGGCCGTCATGCCGTCGACCGACGTGACGGCCCGCAATGCGAGCACATGATCGTAGGTGCGACCGTCACCCATTACGCCGACCGTGCGCACGGGCAGCAGTACGGCGAAGGCCTGCCAGATTGCATCGTAGAGCCCGGCCTTGCGGATCTCATCGAGATAGATCGCATCCGCCTTGCGCAGGATGTCGAGCTTCTCTTCGGTAATCTCGCCCGGCACGCGGATCGCGAGTCCTGGGCCTGGAAACGGATGGCGACCCACGAACGCATCAGGCAGTCCGAGTTCGCGCCCCAAGGCGCGCACTTCGTCCTTGAACAGCTCGCGCAACGGCTCAACGAGCTTCATGTTCATGCGCTCAGGCAAGCCGCCGACGTTGTGATGCGACTTGATCGTGACTGAAGGCCCGCCGCTGAACGACACGCTTTCGATGACGTCGGGATAGAGCGTCCCCTGCGCGAGGAAGTCTGCGCCGCCGATCTTCGCCGCCTCGGCCTCGAACACGTCGATGAAGTGCTTGCCGATGATCTTGCGCTTCGTTTCGGGGTCGGACACGCCCGCAAGCGCGCCGAGAAATTGACTGGATGCATCCACGTGCACGAGCGGAATGTTGTAGTGATCGCGGAACAGGCCGACGACCTGCTCCGCTTCGCCAAGCCGCATAAGCCCGTGATCGACGAACACGCAGGTGAGTTGATCGCCGATCGCCTCGTGAATGAGAACGGCCGCCACCGCGCTATCGACGCCGCCTGAAAGCCCGCAAATCACACGGCCATTGCCAACCTGGGCGCGAATTTTGGCGATCATTTCGCGGCGGTAGGCCGCCATGGTCCAGTCGGACTGCAAGCCAGCGATATGATGCACGAAGTTCGCGAGCAGCTTGGCCCCGTCCGGCGTATGCACGACTTCAGGATGGAACTGTACCGCGTAGAACCGGCGCGTCTCGTCCGCGACGATTGCGAACGGCGCGTTCTCGCTCGTCGCCAGCACCGAAAAACCGGCTGGCAACTGTGTCACGCGATCGCCGTGGCTCATCCAGACTTGATGGTGTTCGCCCGTCTGCCAGACGCCGTCGAAGAGCGGGCTCGGCTTCTCGACCGTCAGAACAGCGCGGCCGAACTCGCGATGATGTCCGCTCTCGACCTTGCCGCCGAGTTGCTCGGCCATCGTTTGCTGGCCGTAGCAAATTCCGAGGATAGGCACGCCGGCCTTGAACACCGCGTCAGGCGCACGGGGGCTCCCAGCCTCTGGCACCGATGAAGGTCCGCCCGAAAGGATGACCGCCTTGGGCGCGAGCTTTTCGAAAGCCGCTGCCGCGTTCTGGAAGGGATGAATCTCGCAATAGACACCTGCTTCGCGCACACGCCGCGCGATGAGCTGAGTGACCTGACTACCGAAATCGATGATCAGGACGGTCGGGGGCAGGCTGGCGGTCATGTGGGGTCGGTCACTCCCTGGGCAGCCGGGCACACGCGGACGCGCGGCCCAGTCGGCAAAAAGGGGGTAGACCACCCCTCCGCCCGAGCGTCAAGAAGACGCCGAAGCGCATACGGAACAGCCTGCGGAGCTGGCCGATACCCGGCTCAATGTTCCGCAACGCACTGAGCTGGCAGCGATTTTCCTCTCTCACAAACCACCTCACCTGCCCAGCTTAGGCTCGAGGCACCGGAGTGACCGTCGTCCGGCCTTCTGCATTCACAGATTTATAACCATCGCTAGCAATGAGCCGTCCTCAGACGTCTGTCGACCGTACCTTCGAAGACGGTTTGCTAATACCTAGGGAATACCCCTTAGGACGCCCACTCCGGCAGGAAACCGCCATGCTGCCCGACGACACACGCTTTCGCGACCACCTTGCCGCCCGGATCCGCCGATGGATCCTCGGCACAGCCTATGCCCTTCGGCCCGAGCATGCGCTGGAGGTTCCGCCTCTGCTGTGGCACTGCGCCCGCGACTTGGTGCGCGGCGGCACGGTTTTGCCCGACCCCGCACGAACTTGGCGCACGCCCGAGACCTTTGCCGGCGTCTGCCGCGACATCACGGCTGAAAGAATGGTTGAGGCAGCCCGCAAAGGTTTCTTCGCCTGGGCGCACTGCGGCCCCCTCAAGTGGTGGACGCGCGAGAAGCGCATGGTGCTGTTCTTCAATGCGCACAAGCTCGAGAAGCGCTGCCTGCGCGAAATGAAGAAGAATGCATATCGCATCACGTTCGATACGGCGTTCGAAACCGTGGTGCGGGAGTGCGCGGCTCCACGCAGCTACAATTGGCATTCCTTGACGTGGATCACGCCGAAGATGCAGGCGCTCTATCGTGATTTGCACCGCTTACGGTATGCGCACTCGTTCGAAATCTGGAATGCGGAAGGCACCCTCGTCGGCGGTGGCTTCGGCATCGCCATCGGCCGCGTGTTTCTTTCGGATTCGCTGTTCAGCCGCGAACGCGACGTCTCGAAAATGGTGAGTTCGGCGCTCTACTACCATCTCGCCAAATGGGGCTACGTGCTTTGCGACGGCCGCGACTACACCGCCATGCAGGATGCCATGGGCTATCGCGAGATACCGCGCGCCGAATATGAAGCGATCTTGAGCGAGCAGGCGCGTCCCGAGTTCGACCGCAAGTCCTGGTCTGCCGAAGCGGATCTCGAAACGGTTGCTCAGTGGGTCGCTGGCAACAAGTCGTCGGCGCCGAAGGCCCAGCCATCGTCGAAACAGAAACTCGCCGACGCGCCGCCAAAGGCTGCGTGAGTATCCTTACTCCCGCGAATTTACGCGCTGTTAAGTGTGTTTCGACGACCGCACCCGCCTGCACGCAGCCTTAACGGACCTCCGGGTAGCGTTTGCGCGAAACCAAGGGGAGAACTGCGAGACATGGACAAGTCGATGGCCGTATCTGTCGTGCGTGCCCTCGCTGTCTCAGCCGGTGCGATGAGAATTATGGGCCCTTCGAAACTCGAAAACCCGGTTGCTGAAGAGACGCGCCGGACCGAACTGTTCACGGAGAGCTGGAACGGCTGGGCGCAACGATGGGTCCTCGGTGCGGCCTACGCGATGAAACCCCAGTCCATCAAGTCTGTGCCTCACCTGCTTTGGCATTCCGCCCGCGATATCCTGCGCGGCGGAACGGTCGTACCGGATCGCGCCAAGACCTGCCCAACCCCGGATACCTTCGGCGGCATCTGCCGCGATATGTCCGCGGCCACCGTTCTGGAAGCCGCCAGGCTCGGCTTTTTTCCCTGGTGCCATTGCGGTCCGCTGAAGTGGTGGACGCGCGAGAAACGCATGGTGCTCTTCTTCAAGGACTATCACATCGCCAAGCGCCTTTCCCGCGACATGCGCAAGGCGCCGTATCGCGTCACCTTCGACCAAGCGTTCCCGGAAGTGATCTCCGCGTGCGCCGGACGCCGGAGCTATAACCGCCATTCGCTGACGTGGATCACGCCTAAGATCATGAGTCTGTACTCCGACCTGTTCGACCAGGGTCACGCGCACTCGTTCGAGGTGTGGGACGCGGACGGCAAGCTGGTGGGTGGAGGCTACGGCGTATCGGTAGGCCGCGTCTTCATTACGGAATCCCAGTTCAGCCTCGCTTCGAACACGTCGAAGATGGGTTTCGCCGTGCTCAATTATCATTTGGCCAAGTGGGGCTACGTCCTCAACGACGGCAAGGACTTCACGCCGACGATCGACTCCATGGGTTTCCGCCACATCCCGCGCGCGGAATACGAAGCCGTCCTCGACACCGATGGGGTCATCGGCGAGATGGGCGGCAAGGTCGGCCGCTGGACGGTTGAAGCCGATCTGGCAACAGTTGCCGATTGGAAACCGGGCGAGGGTGCGCCCAAAGCCGCGGCGGCTTAACCTGCTCCGTTCAACGTCAGGATGGCGATGTTGAGCGCCGTGGCGTAGCTTACCCACACGAGGTAGGGCACGAACAAGAGGCTCGCGAGCCGGTTCGATTGCCACGTCAGGCCGATAAAGGCCACGATCGAAACCAGCAGCGCAGCGATGTCGACGGCGGCGAGCCCGATTTGATGCTCGCGGAACATGATCACCGACCAAGCCGCATTGAGCTGCAACGAGATCGCCCAAACGATCAGCGCCCGGCCGATGCCCTCCTTCTCGTAGACCCTCCATCCGGCGACGGCGATCATGATGTAGAGCACCGTCCAGACGGGCGGGAACAGCCAGTTCGGCGGCGTCCACGCCGGCTTCACTAGAGCCTCGTACCAAGGTCCCGGCATATAGTTCATGCCGGCCAGAGCTGCGGCGGCGACGAGGGCGAGAAAGACGGCGAGCGAGAGTACGGACTTCATCGGCTATTGAGCGGCCTCTGTTTGCACTTGCGGCTTGGCGACGATGTTCAGGCGGTCCACGGCCGCTTGAAGGATCTGCCCCAATAGCTCCGAATAGCGCATACCGTGCCATCCCGCCATGATGTTGAGCTTCCCGTCCCAGCACCAGCCCGGATTAGGGTTGACCTCGAGCAGCTTGATCTCGCCCTTCGCGTCGGCCCGGAAGTCGAATCGAGCATAGTCGCGGCAACCGAGCCGCTCGAACAGCCGCGTCGAATGTTCGAAGAGTTGCTGCTGCGCAATCTCGGACAGCGACGCCTCCTGATACCGGATTTGCGTCCAGTAGGGGCTGTCCGGCTCCCACTTGCTTTCGTAGCCGAGGATCTTGGGCAGATTCGGATCGAGCTTGGTGAAGTCGACCTCCAGGATCGGCAACGCGCGGAGCCCGTGATCCGGATTGCCGACCAGAGCGACTGAATACTCCGGACCAGTCAGGAACTCCTGAACCAGCACGGAGCGCTTCGGAAACTCCGCCCGCAATCGTTCGAGGTAATCGAGCAGCGCCTTCTCGTTCCGCACCACGGCGTCCATCGTGATGCCTTGCGAGCTGTCGCCGGTGTTGGGTTTCAGGATCGCCGGGAACACGGACGGGAGCGTCGCCCCCTGATCGCCGGGCCGCACGTAGGTTTCGAGCGGCACCGGCACGTCGAGTGTCATGGCGACGGCGCGCACGAGCCCTTTGTCGTAGCAGGCGGCAAGCGCCGCCGGCGCACCACCCGTATAAGGCAAGCCCAGCGCATCGAGCATCGCCGGAACGTGCAGCTCCTTGAAGGGGTCGTTGTTGAAGCCCTCGTCGCAAAGATTGAAGACGAGATCCGTGCGCAGGTCGGCCAGGTCGCGATCGAGCGTCGCGTGATTGTCGAGATAGCGAAACTTGTACTGCGTGAGCTCCGTGAGGGCATCTTTGAGCCGGCGCACCGTATCGAAGTCTTCGTCCTGAAAGGCCCCGCCCCTTTTCACTTGGTCGGGCAGCCGCGGATCGCCGAGCAGAACCGTCACGTCGAGCTGTTGCAGCTTGCCGCGCGGCTTGCGCGCCGGAAGCTGAGGCGCATCCGCTGACAAAAGAAGCCGCCGCGCCATCATTCCGAGATCCTGGTCGCGATCCGAAACCGACTCGGCATTGCCGTGATGACGAATGTTGCGGAACCCGCACCGCTCCAGCAGTTTCGCGATGCTCTCGCGCGTATAGAGGCGCTCCGCATAGAACTGATCGGCGATCACGCCCGTCTCGTCGTGCACGATGACTTCGCGTGAGATCAGCCGTTCACGATCTGCCGACAGTGAGCGCTCGCGGCAGACGAAATGGTGCTCGTCGATCCACTCCCACGAGCGTCGCTCGAAGTGATCCGCCATATAGGCGCCATCCGTGATGTCGAGCACAAGCTGGCCCGACGGACGCAGCAGCTTGCCGACCGTGGTCAGAACCCTTTCATCATCTGTTTTGTTGGAGAAGTATCCGAACGAGTTGCCCATGATGGCAACGCAATCGAAACTGGTCTCCTGCAGTCGCGGATTGCGCGCGTCGCCTTCTTTAAATACGACCGACAGCCCTTCGGCCTGCGCCCGCTTCTTCGCGAGACGGATCAGATAACGTGAGCGATCGACACCCGACACGTTCTTGAACCCGCGGCGCGCCAGTTCGAGGCAATGCCGCCCCTGCCCGCAGCAGAGATCGAGAATGGCGCTGTGCGGCTGAATGGCCGCCGCAGCGATGATGAAATCAACTTCGCGCCGCGTGTTCTCGTTGTTCTCGACGACGTCGCCGTCGGTCTTGACGTAAAGCGCGTTGAAAAGTTTCCGCCACCATTCGGCGGGCAAGTGCTGTTCGAGATCCGCAACGGGACCGAGACAGGAGCGCGGCGAGGGACGCTTGGGCTTCTTCGCCTTCGGCACGGTGGCCATGATGGACGACTGTCCTTACGAGCAGTTTGGGCCTGTGTCCGGCAACGCGTGGCGCGAGTTATCGTTCAGGCAATATCTGAACCCTCGGTGCCACGCCGTTCGGTAGGCGCGCGAAGACGGCTCGTCGCCTTCGCAGCGCGCGCAACTTAGTCAAGGATTGTGACAAAGCAAGCGAGATGTAGGCCGCGTCCACGTCCGCCTTTTGGCCTAGGACACACGCTTGAAGGTGGCGACAAAGAACCCGTCCGTCCCGTGCGAGGCGGGCGTCAAAAGCAGCGTTTGGTCCGACCCATCGGCTGACCGGGGCGGCTCGCCCCCGATGGTCTCGCGCCAGACCTCACCGAAAGGCACGAGCGCGAAATTGCCGAATGCGTTGAGAAACCAAGCAACTTGATCGGCGTTCTCGTCGGGCAGGATGGAGCAAGTGACGTAGGTCAGCCGCCCTCCGGGTTTGACCAGTCCTGCCGCAGTCGCAAGAACCGCACGTTGTTCTTCTTGCCGGGTCGCCAACGCCTCCGGCTTGAGACGCCACTTGGCATCCGGCTTCCGCCGCCATGTCCCCGATCCGGAACAGGGCGCATCGACAAGCACGACGTCGAAGCGCGGACCCAGCGCCGCAAGACCCGCAGTGTCGCCGCCATCCAGCACCTGCGCGTTGCGTACCCCCGCGCGCTGCAAGCGCTCGAAGATCGGCCGAAGCTGGCCCTTGTCCCGGTCGTACGCGTAGATCTGCCCGCTGTTCTGCATGGCTGCAGCCAGGGCAAGTGTCTTGCCGCCGGCCCCAGCACAAAGATCGAGCACCTGCTTCTTCGGGCCAGCACCTGCCAGCGCCGCCGCGATTTGGCTTCCCTCGTCCTGCACCTCGAACCAGCCCTTCCCGTGCGAGGCTTCCGCCTCCACATGCGGACTTTTTGCCGGGCCCAACGGAGCCGGAATGCGGACGCCGATCGGCGCCAACGCTGTCGCCGTGGCGCCAAATGGGGCGAGCGCAGTGAGCACCTTGTCACGGGTTGCCTTGAGCGTATTGGCGCGCAGATCGATGGGCGCCCGTTCGGCCATCGCCCGCCCTTCCGCGAGCGCGCGATTTCCGAAGGCGCGTTCGAACGCCGGCATCGCCCATTCCGGAACGTCCGCCGCAACATGGGACGGCGCGCCCGGAGTATGCCCTTCGGCAAGCCGTCTGCGCTCGTCGTCGCTCAACGGCGCAGGGACATGCTGACTGCCATCGCAAAGTGCCGCGACTTCGTCGGCAGATATTCCCAACGCTTTCGGCGCGGCAGCAAGAGCCAACGCGCGCGGTTCGGTGCTTCCCATTTGCGCCCCGAGCGACAAGCGCCTGCGCAGCACGTCGAACACGAGCGTACCGATCGCGGCCCGGTCGCCCGACCCGGCGAACCTGTGGCGCTTGCCCCAGTCCTGCAAAGCAGTGGCGGCCGGCTGATGGCGCGAGAAAATATCTTCCAGCACCTCGGTCGCGGCTTGGATGCGGGCGCCAGGTTTCACGTTGCGGTATCCAAATTAATGAGGACGCTTCAAGCGCCCGTGGTGGTGAAGAACAGGATGCGGATAGCGAACAGAAGCCACATCACGAACAGGATCACGGAACCGGCAGCGTAGGCATAAAAGCGATGGGGCTGCTGGTTCGCAGTCGTGTGGATGTAGGCATGAAAAACCCGCGCCACCACGAAGAGCCAAGCTAGGACAAGGAAGATGATGTTCACCTGACTCGTGATCATCAGGAACGCGACCAGCGCGTAGAAAAGGATCGGCATTTCGAGCTGGTTGTGGAAGGCATTCGAGATCTGCGTCGCGCGCGGCGGCCATGCCTGCTGGCGCAGGTTGATGTCGCTGAATCGCACCTCGCCGCGTTTGATGGCGCCGACGCGTTCCTGGCGCATCCAGCCCTGCAGGAAGAATGTCAGAAGCACCAGAACGAACACAGGGTAGAGTATGGCCGTCTGGGTCATTAACGTTCCTCCCGTTGTTGGCTCTAACTATGCGACCCCGGGATAGTTGGGGCTTTCGCGTGTGATCAGCACTCCGTGCGGGTGACTTTCGCGCATGCTCGCCGGCGAGATGCGAACGAACTTTGCCGTGTTCCGGAGATCCTCCAGCGTCTTGGCGCCCGTGTAGCCCATGCCGGCCCGCAGGCCGCCGACGAGCTGGTTCAGCACCGCGTCGACCGGTCCCTTGTAAGGCACCTGCCCCTCGATACCCTCAGGCACGAGTTTCAGCTGATCCTTAACTTCCTGTTGGAAGTAGCGGTCCGCCGAGCCGCGCGCCATGGCGCCGAGAGAGCCCATCCCGCGATACGCCTTGTAGGTGCGTCCCTGATAGAGATACGTTTCACCCGGCGCCTCGTCGGTACCGGCGAGAAGCGAGCCGACCATCACGCAGTCTGCGCCGGCAGCAAGCGCCTTCACGATGTCGCCCGAATAGCGAATGCCGCCATCGGCGATCACCGGGATGTCGTGCTTATGCGCCTCGGCTGCGCAATCCATCACGGCGGTGAGCTGAGGCACGCCGACGCCCGCCACGATGCGGGTTGTGCAGATCGACCCCGGACCGATGCCGACTTTGATCGAGTCCGCGCCGGCTTCGATCAGCGCGCGCGTGGCATCTGCCGTGGCGACGTTGCCCGCGACGACCTGGACCGAGTTCGACAGTTTCTTGATGCGCGTGACAGCGTCGAGCACGCTCTTGGAATGGCCGTGAGCCGTATCGACGACGATGAGATCGCACCCGGCTTCAAGCAATCTCTCGGTCCGCTCCCACCCGTCGTTGCCGACGGTCGTGGCAGCCGCGACGCGCAGCCGGCCCTCCGGATCCTTGCAGGCGTTCGGATGCTTCTGGGCCTTCTCGATGTCCTTCACCGTGATGAGGCCGACGCAATGATAATCGTCGTCGACGACAAGTAGCTTCTCGATGCGGTGCTGATGTAGAAGACGCTTGGCTTCATCCTGGCTTACGCCGCGAGTGACCGTGATCAGCCGGTCCTTGGTCATGAGTTCGGCGACGGGCTGGCTCAGGTTCGTGGCGAAACGGACGTCGCGATTGGTAAGGATGCCGACTAGGCGGCCCTTGCTTTCGCCCCGCTTGGGAGCTTCCACCACGGGAATGCCCGAGATGGAGTGCTGTGCCATCAGCTTCAGCGCCTCGTCCAGCGTGGCCATCGGCTGGATGGTGACCGGGTTCAGGACGATGCCGGATTCGTATTTCTTCACCGAGGCGGCGTGCCGAGCCTGCTCCTCGGGCACGAGATTGCGATGCAACACGCCAATGCCGCCTTCCTGCGCCATTGCGATCGCGAGGCGGCTCTCCGTGACCGTGTCCATGGCTGAGGACAGGATGGGGATATTGAGCGAGATGGTGCGAGTCACCCGGCTCGCTACGTTGACTTGGCTTGGCAAAACCTCGGAGGCGGCCGGCACCAGGAGAACATCGTCAAATGTCAGCGCCAGACCCAAATCGCTATCGATTGGGCGTTTAGCCATGGCTCTCTCCTTGGGCGGGGTTGACAGACGCGGTCCGCAAAAACCGGCGCGGGCGGCTCGAATGTCGGATGCCCTATAGCACCGGCCGTATGCGAGGGGAAGGGACCCAGCCTGCGGCCGAGCGGCCCTCCCTTCGCAGACTTGATGACAGTCCCCAAGTTAATCCGCCATCGGATCCTCTCGCACCTGCACATTAGTTCGCCTAATGGTGCGTATCGAAAAATCAATTAGACCTCGGGCTGTTATCGCGTTAGGAAAGCCCGTTCAAAGTGCTCAAGGGCATTTTTAGGAGGAAACGAAAAAATGAAGATTTGGTCCAAGCCCGCCGTGCGCGAGCAGGAAGTCGGCCTCGAGGTCACCAGCTACCTCCCGGCAGAGATCGACATCATCTAATCGATGATGAAGATTGGCTCGCGCACTGGCGAGCCGTAAGGCACGGCGGTCGAGCAAGCGGCCGCCGTTGCTATTTTAGGGAAGACGATCTTCCTGCTACTCCGCGCTAAGCACCACCCTTGAAGCCGGTCGCCAGCACATAGAGCTCCGCACTGTCGGACCGGCTCGCAGGCGGCTTTACATGACGCACGGTTGCGAAGCGCTTCTTTAGAAGATCGAGCAAGTCCCGCTCGGTACCGCCCTGAAAAACCTTACAGACAAACGCCCCGCCCGGCGCGAGTACGTCGCAGGCAAAGTGCGCGGCAGCCTCCGCCAGCATCATGATCCTGAGATGATCAGTCTTTGAATGGCCCACTGTCGGCGCGGCCATATCCGACAGCACGACGTCCGCCACACCGTCTCTCAGCTTATCCTTGAGCCAGCCCTCAGCGCTTTCATCCATGAAATCGAGCGTGGCCGATTCGACGCCGGCAAGCGGCTCCATGTCGAGGATATCGATCGCGATCACCTGGCCGCGACCGTTGATCGACTGCACGCGATCGGCCGCGATCTGGCTCCAGCCTCCAGGCGCTGCACCGAGGTCGATAATGCGGCCGCCCGGCTTGAGAAAACGGTATTTGTCGTCGATCTCGATGATCTTGTAAGCCGCGCGAGACCGGTAACCCGCGCGCTTCGACGCGGTCACGTAAGGATCGTTGAGCTGTCGCTCGAGCCAGCGTTGCGACGAAGCCGTGCGCTTGCGCGCCGTCTTGAGGCGCACGTTGAGGTCGCGCTGGCCGCCGGCCGAGCCGATTGCGCTGCCGGTGCCCTTGCCTCCCGAGCCCCGCCCCGATTTCCCTTTCATTCGCATGGAAAGTTACCCTGACCGGCGCCGCCGCCGGCGCCCCGCGCGATACACACCATCTTCGTTCATCAGCGTCGCCAGGATGCCTTCGCGCAATCCGCGATCCGCAACGCGCAGCCGCTCGGCCGGCCACATGCGCAGGATCGCCTCCAGGATCGCACACCCCGCGAGCACCAGATCCGCCCGCTCATGACCGATGCACGGCTCAGCCACGCGTTCCTCATAGGACCGCGCGAGCAAGGCATATGTAACAGACTTGATTTCCTCGATCGCGAGCCAGCAGCCGTCGACGCGCGACCGGTCGTAGCGTTTGAGCCCGAGATGGATGCCGGCGACCGTGGTCACCGTACCCGACGTCCCGAGCAGATGCACGTTACCCGCGTCAGCCAAGGCCCGGAATCCGTGCAGCGATTCCCACGGCCTGATAAGGCCCGTGACATACGCCACCATCTCTTCGAAGCTCTCGGGCGTCACATGGTGACCGCCGAAGCGCTCGGCCAGCGTGACGACCCCGACCGGTAGCGACGTCCACGCCTGAATCTGTGGCTTACCGGCGGGCCTTTTGGGCGCGCTGCCGTTTTGGTCGGCCTTGTTTGAAAGATTGAGCCAGATCAGCTCCGACGATCCGCCGCCGATGTCGAACACCAGCACGTGGTCGGCGCGATAGTCGATGAGCGACGCGCACCCCGACACGGCGAGCCCGGCTTCCGTTTCTCGATCCAGCACTTCGATCTTCAGCCCCACTTCGCCTTCCACTCGCCGGAGGAAGTCCCGTCCGTTGCTGGCGATGCGGCAGGCTTCCGTGGCAACGCACCGAGCCCGCTCGACCTCGTTGCGTTGCAGCTTGGTGGCGCACACTCTCAGCGCATCGATGGTCCGGCGCATGGCAGGGTCGGAAAGGCGCCCCGTCTGCGACACGCCTTCACCCAGCCGGATGATACGCGAGAAGGCGTCGACCACGCGAAATCCGCGCCGGGAAGGGCGCGCGAGCAGCAGCCGGCAATTGTTGGTCCCGAGATCGAGCGCGCCGTAAACTTGGCCGCGATCGTTGTTATGGAAGCCGCGGTCGATTGGCGCCCGTGGGCCAAGCCGCGTATCGAGGGAGGGAGAGCTTGCGCGCTCGTCGTCCGTCAGTTCTGACACGTCGTGATCCCCAGCGCCTGGTTCCGGGTTCCGGCTGTCGCCGAACGTCCCTCTCGTCAGGCCATTGTCTGGCTGCATCTGTGGGCAGTTTATCAGGTGAAGTCCGGCGGTAAAGCAAAAGCGCGTTTAGGGTATACGGTGCCGGAAAAACGCTGTGCGCGACACGAGTTCGGAAACGGTGTCAGAGTGCGCGACCAGAGCTTCAAACCGCCGTCTGCCGGGATTTCGCCCATGTCTCACTACGCGCAGCACGCAGCAGCCTCCGCCGTCGTCGCGTACTTCGTGCTGACATTCACCGCACTTCAAACGTCAGCCCAGGTGCCGGACCCAAGTCGCGTCGTGCAGGCTTATCCGGAATTCATCGAACGCATAGACGGCAATGACCTCATCTGGCGCGACGGAACCCGCATGCCTCTCGATGATGGCAAGGGCACCAAGCCCTTCAAGGCCTGGCTGGCAGACCCGGACATCGAGGATATGTTGCGCATACCCTATCCGGCAGGCAGCGAGGCATCGCCCCCGCCGCCGGAAACCGATCCTGGTCGCGCGCGCAATGCTGCCTTCTTCGACAAGATGTACGGCGATTGCAAAAAGGGCGCGGTGAAGGCCAGGCTGAAGACGATCACTTGGCTGCCGGGCAAGGCCAGACAGCAGCTTCAGGTGACGACCGCAAACCACGTGGCGGACCGGCTCGAAGCAGTCTCGAAAGAGCTCGACGCCCTCCCCGGATCTTTCGACAAGTTCCTCGTTCCCGCGGCCGGCACATATAATTGCAGAGCTATAGCCGGCACCGATCGTGTGTCTGCACACGGCTACGGAATCGCGATCGACATTGCTACGGCGCAAAGCGACTATTGGCGCTGGTCGGGCGGCACATCGGGAGACGAAACCCGCCCGGTTCAGTACCGCAATCGCATCCCTGTCGAGATCGTTCGCATCTTTGAGCGCCACGGATTCATCTGGGGTGGCCGGTGGCACCACTACGATACGATGCACTTCGAGTACCGGCCGGAAATGCTGCCGCCTCTGGCCCCGCTCGAGGCGTCCGCGCCCCCTCCTTCCACCAGAAAATAGGACGCCGCGGGCGCTATTTGTCGGGGTTGTTGCGCGATGCAATGCGAGCTGTTATACGGCCCCTCTCGGTGCGCCCCATCTGTGCCGCGTCAGGCCCTATCCTGCTGACGCACAACGCACGCATGATCCAGCGGCCACCGCGATCCCGGCTTTGGGGGATCGTCTAATGGTAGGACTGCAGACTCTGACTCTGCCTGTCTAGGTTCGAATCCTAGTCCCCCAGCCAATTTTTATCTCGCACATATCGTTGATTTCATTGCGTTTTGTGAGACGCCTGGAAAGTGTTTTGACCCACTATTTGACCCGTGATGCGGTCAGAATCCGAAAGCCAATTGCTCTCCGACGGACGGGATTCGACCCGCACGACCGAGCCACGCCGAACGCTCGTACTGCTGCGCCAAGGTAAGGCGCGGCGCGATCCGGCGATCGCTGCTGAAAAGCTTCCGCACAAGGTCCGGGCAGTTGCATTCCTGGCTGCGGTGAAGCAGCACGATGTGATCTGGCAGTCGGCGCGCGCGGTCGAGAATTTTGCGGATAGCGGCGAACGCTTGAAGATTGGAAAGGTGGCCGCGCCCACCGGTGATGCGGCGCTTTAGGAATGCAGGGCGGGCGCTATCGGCCTGCATCTGAGGATCGTAATTACTCTCCAGCGCGATGCAGTCGAGATCCCGAAAGCGATCGAACAAGGAAGGGGGAACGTGCCCGAGGTCGGAGGCATACCCGACGCGATAATGAAACCCTTCGACCACAAAGCCGTGCGAGCCAAGGCGGTCATGAGCAAAGTGGATGGGATCGCACCTGAGGCCGTCGATCGGTGAGAATGGCGCGTCTCCGAACGGTAGAACCAACGGTACGACATCGGGGCAACAACGGGCGAGCTCGTCGAACTTGTTCGCGTGACAGTAGATAGGGATATTTAAGCGTTTGAGCGTCGAAGCCCATCGGGGAGTGAAGTGATCGCCGTCAAGGTGTGTCAGACAGAGAGCGGAGATGTCGCCCAGTTGAACGCCGGTTCCCTGGAGCCGTTGGGAGAACGTGCGCGGGCCGATGCCGGCGTCGATGAGCAAGACGCCAGCAGGCGAGCGAAGGATCGCCGCGTTGCCAGCCGAGCCGCTCGCGAGGACGCAGAGTTCGAGTGACATCCATCCTTCTCTGGATCTGCTCATGCCATGCGCAAGAGGGTTTCGCGCCGGGGTAAGACTGAAGGTGGAATGCGTCAATATTGCGTGCGCGATGGCGCGCGGCAGTCGAACACGACGCGATGCTTGATCGGACAATTCAGAACGAGTGGATCAACGCGATGTCAGCTATGCCGAGTAAGCCGATATCGAGTTCGGGCCCCCGCCATCTGTGATCTCCGCTTTGCCGAGTTTCAAAGCGTCCAATTCCTGTATCGGATTGGAAGCGGACGCCAGCTCTCGACATGCGCTGACGCGTCAGACAGCCCTTCTTGCCGAAGTCATTGCCACAAAAAGGGAAGCCCGGCGGGGGTACAAGTTCTAATCGTCGTTCCACGCACGGACTAGGCCCCCTGCATCCATGCGCCGATCGAGTGGACGGGCGTGCGCTCTCCTCTCTGGCGCAACAGGCTCACGTCGTCAGTAGATGAATCGGCCACAGCCTCCGGAGCGATGTGGATCTTATTGCCGTCACTGAGCACGCCGCACCGTTGGCTCTAAGTGCAAACGATGATGGATTTCACGATCACCGAGCACTGCCGTTGGAAGCGGGGACGGCGGTGCTTGTGCTCCACACCGATGACGGTCACCCAATTTACTCAGTGCACGTCATTCGCGAGTGACGACCAACATGATCAAAGGCCGTCATCACAACCGCTTCGCCGTTGTGCCAATATTACAACTAGATCGGCAATAGAACGTGAATGTCCTTTTTCGACCAATCGATGTCGCGGTCGGTTTAGTCCCCTTTCCTCCCAGCGCTCATAGTTGACTCGCAGTGCAGCTCCCAACGTCGCGTCTCAGGACGCGAAACGTGGCTCTGAAGCCAGCCACACACATCGGGGTAGAACGGGGATTAGAATGGCTAAGCAATCACTGATGGGCGCCGTTGGCGCGCTGGCTTTGGCTCTGGGCGCAACGCTCACCGGAGCACAGGCCGAAGATCGGAAGCTCGGGTATGCGGTGACGGTCACCGGCGCGAGTGACTACATGTTTCGCGGTATCTCGTACACCGACGAGAGCCCTACCGTGAACCTCTACACTGAAGTCAACTACGGCATCGCGTACATCGCGTTCTGGACATCGAACATTGACTTCGGCGTCCTCGGTCCATGGGAACAGGATTTCTATGCCGGCATCCGCCCGGTCACAGGGCCGGTAAGCTGGGATCTCGCCGCCTACTATTACACCTACGGCAACCGCGATCACGGCGCGTTCGGATCGACAAGCGACGTATCCTACGTTGAATTCAAAGTTGGAGCGACAGCCACGCCCGTGACCAACCTTACGGTTGGCGCGACAGTCTGGCTCCAGCCTGACCAGGGATATGCCGCAACGGACAACATCTCGGTGGAGGGGTCGCTCGCTTACACGCTTCCGAAGGTCGGCGTCTTTGAACCAATTCTCAGCGGTTTGCTCGGGCATTCTGAATCCGGGACCAACCAGTACTACGCTACCGGCTACTGGCTCGGCGAGGACTCATACACGTATTGGAACGCGGGCATGAAGGTCAACGTCGAGAAGTTCTTCATGGACCTTCGATACTGGGATACGACCATTGACGATGGTTTGGCCGACTCTCGTTTCGTCTTCTCCGCTGGTGTCAACCTTCTCCCTTAGCGAACTGAAACACAACGCCTCAAGCGACGGCAGGACGGTCAGAAGCCGTCTTGCCGTTCTTTTTTTGGCAAAACGTGCCTTCGGATCGACCCATAGAATATGAGCAGAAGACTGCCACTAGCTTCTCGTCACCTTCGTGAGCAGTTTACCGGACTTTGCCGATGTCGTGACGGGCCACTAGTGCCCATTGGCACTGGTCATAAATCGTCAAACGCCCCCTACACTGCGAGGTAGTTGGCAGGGGGACGATTATTGCTCGAGGCCGAATCCAAAATTCCGGTACGCGTCGCCTTCGTACTCGTCGACGGATTCAATCTCCACGACCTGTCGCGCGCGCTCGCAATATTGAACCGGGCAAATAGCCTGTCCGCGTCCCCAACATTTGAACTGAATATTTTGACCCTCGACGACCGCTTTGCCGTTTCGAGCTGGGGCGTGAGCGTAGTCCCGTCGGGCGCAGTCTGCAGCGCGGGTCCTCAAGACTACATGTTCCTTTGCGTTGCGGAACGTCCAACCGACAGTCCCACTCAACTGTACTTTCTCTTACGCCACCTCGCGTCCGAAGGCGGGGTAATCAACCTCATATCTCCGGAACGCGAAACATCCGATGCCCTCGTGCCGAATGCGCTGAACTGGCTGGTCAACATGGCCGTGGTTCAAGGCGTGGACTGCGACGCGCTGGTGAGGTTGGAGAAGGCCATTGCAGCGAACAAGCTGTACGCACTCACTGAAGCGCTGCCTATAGCTCTCGTCGAGCGCCACTGCGGAACAGACGCCGCACCGCAAGTCAACTCGAGGCTCTTGAGCGGACTTGGTGGCGAAAGCATTCCTTGCGCCGCGAAAGGGCGACCTAAACGTCTCGACGAAGCGATCCGGATTATGGTTGAACACCTTGATGAGCCATTGACTGCTCGCGAGCTGGGACGACTAGTCGGATGCTCGTCGCGACAACTGTTGCGGTGGTTCGACGCCCATCTTTCGACCACCCCTGCTCAGTACTTTGCGACCCTCAGACTCGAGCACGGCCGTCACTTGCTTTTTCATTCGGACATGAGCGTGACTGAGATAGCCGTCGCATGCGGTTATCAATGGGTCGCACAGTTCAGCAAAGCATACCGTAAGCGGTACGGCCAGAGCCCGCGGAACGCGCGGAAGAGTCTCCCTCGCTACAGCTCACATGATGATGTGAAAAAGGCGCGGCAATCCGTCGAACAGGCAGCTGATTGAGGCTTCCTGACATGCCACCTGCACCGGCGTCGTCGATTCCTGCCCTGAAACGATCGAGGCAAGCTCCGGGATTTCCGAAGCCGTCCCTGCCATTGCTCGAGCAATCCAATCGGCAAAGGGTATCATTGAATCAGAAGTCGACGTCGGTTCAGTGGAGGAAGCAAACGAAGATACGGAGACTGACGCGCCTGAAGCGGCTCCCCATCGACCCCGCCAACTTCGTTCATGCCGCTCAACTTCCGAAGCGAGCGTTGACATAGAGCCGTCAAAACTTCCTGCGGAGGTTTACAAACTCAACACAAGTTCGGTGGCTGGAGCGCTTATCGTTTCGGCCTGCACAGGAGCAGCCATAGCCTTTGCTGCGACCCTTGACGTTCGGCGCGTATCAAGAACCGATGATGCCTTTCGCGCGCGCTTTGCTCGGCTTGGCAAATGAGTGTTCGCGTTGCGCCTGCTGAATCACTGGCTCCATGATCGGACTTAATAGCGAAATCATCTTTCGCTCGGACCCAACGTTGAACTTTTTATACATGCGCAATCGGCAATTCTTGATGTAGCCCTTAGCAAGCGAGAGACGTTGCGCGATGGCGCCGGTGGAGTATCCCTCTAGCGTGAGAACCAGAATATCGCGCTCGCGCGGCGTCAACTTTTCCAGAATTTCCATTGCGCGCTGCTGATCGCACTGCGCATCCACGTCGAAGGTATCAGCCAAATAGATCAGGCTTCCGCCAGGAGCAATCGCGTTGCAATGGTCCAGCGGGACGGTCCGCACGCCAATGTCCTCGATGTGGCAGTGGTCGCACGCGCACGACAACTTGCACCTCGCCACCATTTTGAGCTTTGGCATGCGTTCTTCAGCGTGTCGCCAGCCCGCGGTGGAAAAGATCGGCGCGCCCGCTCGATCGAGAACGATAAACGCGTTGTCCTTGCCGTTCGTGCAGGCCGCGGTGAGCTCCGAAAAAACCATACGCAGATGAGCGTCGTGCAGGCCGAGCACTGCGGGAAACAGGGCTTTCAAGCGACGAAGTTCATAGTCGCCGAAGCGTCCATCGCGCAGCTCGAAAAACAGCGAGAGGCAAGCGGACCCGAATGAAGGAAGATAGAGGACAAGTTCATCAGTGAATTCGGCACGCCGCATGAAGTCGCGGTCGTAAAATTCTCTATCGAGTGCCATCGGTAAGGCGTCAGCCAACGTCTCGATGCGAGCGTTCACATTGCTACGCCACGAACAGAAGTACGGGTCGCCTACTTGCGGCTGGGCGCTCAAGTAATAATCGACGATGGTAGGCGGGATCGCCTTGGTAAAGAGGACATCCGGAGCGGATTCGCCGTCGTAACGAACGATCCAGCTCATGTCGTGACCGATGATAGAGCCGGCCAGATTGAGCAGACGCTCATGGAATCCGTGGTGACCTAACTCGCGAGCGGCGAGCGCAAGCGAGGCATCGAATTCGGAGTCGTGTGCCATCAAGTGAATGGCCTCCCAAGGATCCGCAATTGCGCCGCTGAACACGTCGCAACGTTCCCCTTCGAATATGAGTATCAGAAATTTGACAGTAAACAAGCTACACCGGCAGGAAACTCAGCCCCGCCACTAATGCCATTGGGCACTATTGTGGCTGGCTATTCCCGCCCCGATAGTTGATCGCCTTTTGGGCTTTTCGTGCTCACGCGGGTGCGTATGCGAGCAACATGCTCGTCACCGCATGCCGTGCGGCAAACCATGATCCTTTCGTCCCACCCAGGCTCGCCAACCACCGACAGCTGTCTGACGATAGACCGCCGCCCGGATCTGCGAGCGAGCCAAATCTCTACGAGGCCCCATGTCGCTTTTACCGCGCCAATCCGTCCTGAACACTCGCCATCGCGCACTTGGTTCCGATTTGAAGCAAAGTTGGAACGAGATGCCTATCCCGCAAAAATATAGCACCGACCCGTATGACGAGGTCGCTGCCACGCGCTATCGTGCGGGTCTCATAGAGGTTACGGCTCTCCGGATGGTGAATGTAACCGGACCGGACGCAACGAAGCTCCTCAATCGATTGCTGACGACCGATGTGTCGAAGGCAGCCCTGGGGGATTCGCACATCTCGAACATTGTCAACGAGCAGGGCGGTCTCATCGACGACGTGTTGGTGTACGTTGACGGCGCCAACAACTATCGCGTGTCGCACGGCGGCGGTGCGTTTGAGGAAGCGGTGCAGGAGGTCATCAGCGATTACGACGTCACGGTAGAGCGCGATGACGACGTGCACATTCTCTCGCTGCAAGGCCCCCTTGCCCTCGAGCTCTTAGACTCGCATACGCCACTTGATCTCGCGAGCCTCGGCTATTTCAAGCACCAGAATACGACGCTCTTCGGTCGCAACGTGTCGCTTGCGCGCGGAGGCTACTCCGGGGAGCGGGGCTACGAAGTATTCTGCTCGAGCTCCGATGCACCGTTTCTGTGGGATTCCATTCTTACGGCTGGAAAAGACAAGGGCGTCATGCCCGTGTCCTGGAGTTGCCTGGATATCGTACGCGTCGAAGCGGGCCTGCTCTTTTTTCCATACGACATGCCGCACGAGGACACGACGCCGTGGGAAGTCCGCGCTGATTGGACCGTGGATCTCAACAAGCAGGCTTTCCGGGGTAAGGCGGCACTCGCGGCCCGCAAGGGTGCCGAGCGTAGTTTCATCACCGGCCTCGAAGTCGATTCAGCCCAAGCGGTCACGCCCGGTGCACGGGTGTTCTCTGGCGGGACTGACGTCGGAGTCATCACGAGTTCAACCTACAGCCGTCACCTGATGAAATCGTTGGCACTCGCACAAATAACGCCTTCTCACACTGGCCTCGGGACAGCTTTGGAAGTCAACGAGGACGGGCAGAAAGTCCACGCGACCGTGGTGAGAACTCCCTTCTACGATCCGCTGCGCCATCGGACGCACCCGCCCGTAGGCTCATAAACCTGCAGGAGGAAAGGCACCTCCAACATTTCCTTTCGCAATCAAATTCGGAACAACGCAAATGTCAGTTATTTCCTACGGCAAGCTCTTTGCCCCCAGCGGTGCGCCGATCGAGAAGGATCTCGATGGTTGGATACCAGTAGATGGCACGCCCAGGATGAAGACTTGGATCACCCACAAGAGTGATGACGGCAAGTTCCTAACTGGCTTCTGGGAAGCTACGCCAGGCACCTATCGCGTCACCTACGCGGCCGATGAGTTTATCCATCTGTTCGAGGGTAAATTCGCGCTTCTGGAAGATGGTAACCCGACCCAATATTTCTCCGCCGGCGATAGCTTTCAAATTCAGAAAGGCTTCACCGGTTTATGGAGGACCGAGGAAACCATCAAAAAGATCTTCGCCATAAGGATCGCATAACCAATTGAGTGACAAGACGTGGGCGGCAGTTCGGCAGGCGCCGATGCCGCCCTTTCTTTTTTTGGACTTAGCTCTCCCGCGCGAGCCTGTATCAATAGCTCTGAAGGACTGACGGGAGCGAGCAACACAAAAAAAAAGCCGGAAACGCAAGGTTTCCGGCTAGGTAGGGGGATACACGGCTGGGGAGAAGCCGCATACCGGAGTGCCCGCTCATATTCTCCGCGTGAACGTCTTTGCCTCAGACGGCTTCGGCGACGTCCTCCGCGATCACAAACGGGTCAGCGTGGCAATCTTTGCCGCCGACACCCATCTCCGCGGAAAATTTTTGACAGGCCGCAACGAGACCAGGCGAACCGCACGTGTAGATCTTGTGGCCTTGTAGGGACTGAAAACGCTCGGTGAGAAAGCCGAACACGTCTTTCGCGCGTTCACCCTGCTCACCATTCGGCCGGGTCACCACGGGTACAAAGGTGAAATTTGCGTAGCGCTCCGCAAGCCCGTTAAATTGATCAACTTGATAGAGATCGCGCGCTTCGCGAGCGGAGAAGTACAAGCTGATCTCACGTCCCGGGAGTGCGGCTAACGCGTCTAGCAAGATCGCCTTCGCAGGCGCCAGGCCTGTACCGCCCACAACTAGCGTGATCGGGCCTGGGTGATCCTTGCGAAGGTAGGCGTTGCCGAACGGCGCATTGAGCACGAATCGGTCGCCCGGCTTGCTCTGGTCGTAGATAAAAGTACTGACCCGGCCTTTTCCCCCGCGCGACCTGACGTGAAACTCAAGCTCTTGTGTGCCCGGTCGGCTCGCGAATGAATATTCTCTCGATGGCATGCCGGGGAACGTAATCGTACCGAATTGACCAGCTGCGAACGCGATGTTGCCCTTGCCGACAAGCTTCGCCTTTACCACTGCAATGTCATGGGTCACGCGCTCGATAGACGTGATCTCGCACTCGTTCTTGCTCGGTGAGAAGAGCATTTCGTCTTCTTCGAGGAACTCGACCTCGCAATCCGTGAGCGGCATGGCGCGGCAAGCGAGGATGATCTTCTCGGCCCGTTCCGCGTCGGTGAGCGCGGTCTTGTCATAAGGTTTGTGCTCGACCTCCCCTTTCAGCAGCAGTGTTTTGCACGATGAACAGTTGCCTTGACGGCACGCGTACGGGTAGTCGAGACCGGCCTTCAAGGCGGCATCAAGAATCGAAAAACCCTTTCGCACCTCGATAGTGGTGCCGAACTGGGCAATCGAAACCTTGTGCGCTGTCATTTCCCCTCCTCGAAGGACAGAAAGGTGACGCCGTTCCGGACGTCACCTTTCCTGCAGTGGTTACCGCGAACCCGCAGTCATTGCGTTGTAGTAGAGCGTCTGGAAGTGATGAATTCCGTGCTCGCTGGTCGACGACGACTGGTGCTCGCCGAGGCCGCCGCTAGACCCGCAGGCACCCCCTACAAGATCCTTGTCAATGACGAGACGACCTTGCGTGTACGCTTTGGAGTGAAGTCCGCGCTGCACGCTTTCCACGAGCCCAATATCCTCTGGCTGGAGCACATCCTTGATGTACTCCATCGCGGCCTTTTCCTCTTCGTTCGGCGTGACCTCGTCGAGGTAGAAGTCCCAATGCTCGTAGGTCGTTTCGGGACCTGTCGGCATGATGTGCATAAACGAGAGATTGCGACGTCCAGGAAACACGTTGAACGTGACGTTGGGCCAGAAGTACCACGCCGCATACATGAGCTGATTGCCGGCCTTTGTGCCGTCCACCTTGTACGCGGAGTTCTCCTCACGCGCGGGTGCAATGTGGCTTGAGCAGAGCCCGTAGTTCTTTGTGCGGTAGACGCCGTGGTCGAAAAGTTCGACAAGGGCGGGGTGCGCCGGCGGACAGTGGTAGCACTCCTGGAAGTTTTCAACGACGTTCTTCCAGTTCGCCTTGATCTCGAACGTGAGGCGGCCTGCGTACACCAGTGTCTCGGGAGTATCGACGTACTTGCGAACGTCGGCATCGAAGTCGGCAGCCTGCACCGACAGTGGCGCGGCGTTCATATCGAGATTGATCCACACGAAGCCAAGGAAGACTTCGAGATTCACCGGCTTCAGGCAGAACTCTTCCGTCTTGAATCCTTCGACCTTCTCGAGAACGGAGTTCGACTTCAGCTGGCCGTCGAGCTCGTACTGCCACGCATGATAGGGGCACGTAATCGCGCGCGTCTTGCCCTCACCGGTGAGGAGTTGGTGCGCACGATGCGAACAGACGTTATGGAATGCACGCAGCGATCCGTCGCGACCCCGCACGATCGCGATGCTCTGGTTGCCGAGGTTCACAACTTTGTAGGCGCCGGGCGACGCGAGCTGGTGCGCGTGGCATACGAAGTTCCACGACTTATAGAAAATCCGCTCCTGCTCGAGCTCGTAGATCTCAGGATTGAAGTAGAGCTCGCTCGGCAATGTGTACGATTTGGCCGGTTCGTTCGGCTTGAATTTCTTGAGCCCAAACAGCTCCTCATCGTTCTTCTGAAGCATACCGCGTTTCCTTTTCTTCCGAGTTGAGGTGACCGCTCCCAAAAACCAGTCACTCGCCGAATTGGACTGGCTAAATGTGTGCGGAACGGTCACCCCACATCAATAGTGCCCCTTGGCACTGATCCTACTTCGTGACGAAAAACCAGTTGCAGAACAGCATGATGCCGATGCCGCCAGCGAGTGCGAGATAGGGAAGGATGCCCGCGCGGCGCATGCCAGCGGACTCGTCCGCCGACCCGTCGTCATGCGCGGGAAACACACCCCGGTCCTGCACGTAGTGTCGGAAGAGGAAGACCGGCACGATCATGAGTGCCGTCCCGAGCCCCGCCCAGAGGGCGAGCGGGTGCCAGAGCTTGGCGCCAACGCCCATCAATCCGGCGTTTACGAACGAGAGCACTGTTCCGGTGGCGAGAATCACCGTCGGCGCGCGATAGGGCCGCGGCCGGTTGGGTGAGTCGACACGATGGATCCAGCCTGCGTTGAGGTTGAGGAAGTTGAAAATAATGTAGCAGCAGTTCGACACGGCCAGCAGGAAGTAGAAGCTGGTGGTATCGGACACCGCGATCGCGAGGATGAAGAGGTTGAATACCAGATCGGTCCACATGGCGCGTGTGGGAACGCCGTGCTCGTTGAGATGCCCGAGGTATTTCGGCAGCCACCCGTCAACGGAGCCCTGATAGAGCGTCCGCGATGAGCCTGCCATCGAGGTCATGATGGACAGAAGGACCGCGAAGATGATCATCACGATCAGCGCGTGGAGAATGATTGGTCCACCGCCGACCATGAACGCGAGGGCGCGCGCCACGCCGGTTCCGTCACCGATGGTAGGATCCGTGGCCAGCTGCTTGCCGAGAACGCCCTGGAAGGTGAACGGCACCAACACGTACAGCGCGAAGCAGAGAAGGCCAGCGCTCAGAATGGCCTTGAAGGTATCTGTCTTCGGATCGCGAAATTCGCGGGTATAGCAAACGGCAGTTTCAAAGCCGTAAGTTGACCAGCCCGCAATAAACAGTGCGCCGAGGAAAAGCGTCCAGCCAGCTAGATCCCAACTTCCCGTATTCGGAACCATGGGGAAGAAGTGATCGATGTTGATCTTGCCGAGAAGGATTGGAACCACACTCACGATGGTGAGGGGCACAATCACCGCCAAGCCCATGTACTTCTGAACCTTGGCCGTGCTGTGAATACCGCGATGCTGGATGAGGAACACTATCAGCATGAGCACGGCGCCGATGAAGAACGCGGCGTTGAGCGAAAAGCTGGCCGGCCCAATGTGCCCGGAAAGAAGCGTCCAATCGCGTACATGCGGTGTTAGCGCCGCGATCGCCGTTTGGACTTGCTGTTCTGCGGATTGCCCCGCGAGGGTGGAAGCATTAGCCGCGATCCACGCCTGTACTTCCGCGGATTCCGCGGTCGGCACGGCGAAGAACATGTTGAGAATGTATGCGGCAGCAAGAGAAGACCCGAGGGACAGCACGGAGGTCCACGCCACCCAGTTGCACCACACGGAAAGGGGCGCAATGAGTTTTCCGTACCGAAGCCAAGCGGAAGCGCCATACACCGATGCGCCACCGGACTTGTTCGGATACAAGCCCGCGATCTCGGCGTACGTGAACGACTGGATGAAGCCCATGGTCATCGAGATGACCCAGACAATGATAGCCAGTTCGCCGATGGTGGCGGCAATGCCGCCGATCGAAAACAGCACGAAGGCTGGTGCGCCACTTGCGACCCAGAACGCGCCCTTCCACGAAATTGCGCGGTGCATTCCCGATTTCTCGGAAACCCCGACGCCTGCAACTGCATCCATGTTGTTTTGCTCCCGCCCCCAGCGTACAAATTTGGATCGCGATCAGCGCGCAGTCGTCGGTAAAGGCTACGACCTGCATCCGCCCGCGTGGGGTCCATTTCACTTAAAGTTGGCTAGTTTGCTGATTACAACGCGTGCTCTATGGAGCACGCACTTTTGACTGCCGTGACACTTTGAAGCGTATCAGCGACCCGAGCGCCCTCAATGGTGTCAGTTGGCACTAGCGTCGCATGGAGCTCGGGACCGGAATGGACGCCGAGCGGAAAAGCTAGGCAGGACTAATACGGTCGACCAAACGCATTCCGCGCCCCACGAGGGGCGCGGAACATAAATTGGCTTAATTTGATCACCCCGTCCGCGGACTGCTTAAATATTGCGCGGCGCGATTGCACTACATCCGAACGCGCTTCTTCTCCGGATCGTAGAAGGGGAACGGGACAACGGTGG
>VFQP010000525.1_pt1 | contig 71573 bp, 118 predicted proteins | sample 3512351 | NCBI WGS metagenome assembly VFQP01 (sample SAMN10412372, study PRJNA504923) | tailings metagenome | isolation source: Relicate 1 Philex TSF1 revegetated site | place: Philippines: Tuba, Benguet | collected 2017-08-29
ACACACACACACACACACACACACACACACACACACACACACACACACACACACAAGAAAACACAAACACACAGGTGGCGTGCTGCTATTTGCTGCAATGACTGCAACTTGGAGTCTGTGGTGGATTTTCATGCACTGGGAATGAAATGCCCTGATTGTGGGAGTTATAATACACGTAAAATAGGACTGTACCGTCCTGGGGAGCATATCCCACCTCTGAATGGTGCTGGTGGGGGAAGTGGGGGTGCTGGTGGTGCAGGGGGAAGTGGGAGTGGGAGGAATGGTGGTGGTGGTGGGAATGGGAATGGAGAGGAGGGGGCTAGTGGGAGCAACACCCGTGATGAATCGAAATGATGATTTGTAGAACTGTGCACATACCCCCTTGTGATACTTGTGTGGCAGGAGCGTAGCGGTACATCCATGAGCGCGCTGCAATAATGTTGTCAACGTATATACATACATGACATATATGACACATGTTTTCTTGCATTCTTTTCCTTGCGCATCGCTGCTTTATTCTTTATCGCTCTTGGTTACTCTTTGTCCCTCTTGATTACTATTGTGTTTTCCTACATTACTTGGTTTCTGTGTTTGCACAACTTGTGAACATCATGCAATGACCACCATGCAGCATGACAAAGAAAAGGACGCAACTTGAGAAAAAAATTAGAAAAAATGGGCAACAACAACAGCACAAAAAAGTGTATGTTGATTTTCAGTGAAAAAGCTCAAGTTTTGGACAACAACATCACCACCCCCTACGCCTCCGGTACCCCCCCCTCCACTTTTACCTCAAACTTCATCACGTGCATGTTGCTCCCCACACCAAAAGAAACACCACTTGTGTATTGGTGGCTGTATGAGACGTGGGCAATGTTGAGGTGCGCTGATTGGGGATGCCATCATCTTGTTGGTATAATTTCTGCCCAATCCTTGTTGCGTCTCTAGACACATCATCTCCCATTCTACAGTCGCCCTTCTCTTGGTGCATTTCGCACGTGGTTGGATTTTGTACAGCATGGCAAGGAGGCTGTGTTTTCTGTGACCGACCTGCTGCCATTCCTGGCCATGCCTGCAGTGCAGATAGCAGCGCTGCTTTTCAAGACGTTGGTGAGCGGTCGTCAGTGGGTTGTAATTGACCTGTGCATTGGCAAAGTTGTGGAAGAAGGAGGAGATTGATTGGGGCTGTGTCTCGCTGTGTTTGTCTCAAGGGGGCCTTCCATGCACGTTTTGTTGTCACACCCACTTCCTTAAGCCAAAAATGCATGCAGTTTTCGTTTATTGATTTTATACATTCAAAGAAAACTGCAATTGCACCACAACAGATCAAACCCCATTAGTCCCCAACAGCGTGATTATTGCTGAGCGATCATCATCATCATCATTGTGTTTGCATCCCCTTGCTACACGTTTGTTTACCGCCACAATAACACTGCACAGCACAACCAGCTATTCAACAGCGTTCAGTCGTCGCGTGTGCAACCCTTGTCAGTGGCAACGAATCATCTGTGCACTGGAGTGCCTTTTGTACAACCATGACTCAACCTCCAGAACATGATAAACCACCACTATCAATACAAGAACACATTTTTGATACAGACACCCAACAGCAGCTTTCCCCTCACCTTGCCGTGCCTGCATCATCATCATCAAACCACCAACCAGGTGGTCACAGTGGACACCCCACACCAGCTGCCATGCTCACCGCAGACGTCCTCGCGCATGTCGTTGCATTGCTCTCAGCAGACAAGGCCGACATTCGCGCATTTCGGTGCACATGCCGTGCCTGGCGGGCAGCTGCTGACATGGCGGTTCGCACCGTGCGTCTCCGTGCCCCTCGCATCTGCCAGACCATCCTGCAGTTTCCATCACTGCTGGAGCTCGACCTCGCAGAGTGTAGCCACTTGCGCAACAGCCATGTAGAAGCACTGGCTGGCAGCATGGTGGGGGGCCGATTGCGATCACTTGCATTGGGCAACGTGCACATTCCCCATGCAGGCAAAATCAAGCTCTCCAATCAGGTATGTGATTTCAATGTGTGGTTGTGCTATGTGGTTGTGTGAAGGGGAATATGGGAATACAGACGGACACATACACAACATGATGCCCCTTTTCTCCTCATCTCAGGCGATGACCTACATCGCGTCCATGACATCACTACGCCACATCAGCCTGTGCAACTGTTGGGCAATCACCGACAGGGGCATCACGCAGTTATCCTCCCTGCACCATCTGACATCCCTTGCCATCCTCGATTGCCCCCGCATCACCGACCATGGTTTGTCGTTCCTCCCACACCTTGCCAGTCTGCAAAACCTGTCCCTCTCTGGTGTCAAAGTTACCAACGCTACCCTGCAATCCCTCACAACCTTGTCCCTTGCACGACTACACTTGTGCTGCATTGGCGCCACCCCCCCATGCCTCTCGACCACCCTTGCTGCCATGCCCCATTGCACCCACGTCCTCCTCTCCTGGATGCAGCTCTCCACCGATGTGCTCGACACCTTGCGCAGCATGACGCAGCTGCGTGCCCTGCAGCTGCTCGAGTGTCGGGGATGCAACAGCAGCGACATGATCACCGCAGCAGCATCCCTGTGCCAACTTACCAAGCTCCATCTCCACAACGCAGAGGGCATTGTGGGCAGCGACGTGGAGCAACGTATACAGCACGTCATACAACATGTCCCACACATACGCAACTTTAGCTGCGTGGGTGTCTACGGTCCCTCCATTCAACCAATGCTGGGCCATCTCGCCACACTGTCCAACCTCGTACACCTTCGTCTGGGTGCCCCCACAGGGCGCTGGGCCTCCCAACTCACAGCCCTGTCTGCATTGACAACCCTCACAGCCCTGCAAGTGAAATGCGCCCATTTCAACTACGCAGGGTATTGGGCAGGGGTGTTGCGGACATTGCCATCCCTCGTGTCCCTCGATCTCTCTCACAACTGGACGGGCCATCCCACCTCGCCCTTGTTTCCTCCCAGCTGGTGTTTGGTCACCAATGGGCTTGTGCGGGCCATTGTCGCGTGCTCGGGGTTACGCCGTGTGGATCTGTCGTTTACGCATGCCAATGATGAGCAATTGTGGGCGCTCGTGCGTGGGCTGCCTGGGTTAAGGGAGCTGGTGTTGCATGGCATGCCGGTGGGTGGGGGGACACTGGCAGCAGTTGAAAGAGAGGCGCCACGACTGTTTGTTGCTGGTAGTGGTGGTGGGTGGGGTGGGTGTGTGGTGGTGGAGGAGGGGGTGGGTGGGCGGGGGGGGCGACGGCGGGGGGGGAGGGGGAAACGGGGAGGCGGAGGAGGGGGGGGGACTGCGGTGTCGTCAGTAAAGACGATTGAGAGGGTTGTTGAGAGGGCAGGGGAGGAAGTGGAGCCATAAGAGAACCAACGTGATGTTGTACATTCCCTTAGCTGCTGTGTGCTGTGTACACTGTGTTGTTGTAGTTCTGCTGTTGTTTCTCTGCTGTACGTTTGTACACTCTGAACACGGTTGTGTTACAAACAAAACACACGAAACAATGCTGAGGGGAGGAGAATCATCATCACACAACAACCACATGACAAACACATGCAGAAAGAAAGCAAAACAACAAAAGGCAAAAAAAGGGCCTTGTACCAGATTTTCTTTTCCTGCAGTAGCCAGGCAGCATTTCACAAGAAGCAGGTTGTGTCACACACACACACACACAAACAGAGAAACAGAAACAGCACACATGCAACGCCCGCTGGGCTTGTTGCCGCAGGCACGTAGGAAACGTCAAACAGAAACGTGTCTGTGGTGTGGTGTCTATGATGATGAGGACAAACACACACAGAGGAAAACACACACAGAGTAGAACAATTTCACCGCAGCATGCAGTGGTTGGCCCCGGGGCACATGTGAGCTGCCACGTGTGCAAGGTGGCAGCGGGTAAGTCTGCAGTGGGCAAAGTGGACAAGGCATGTGCGCCATGATGGTCAACGATCACGTAATGGTCAACGATCATGATGGTCAACAGCCATGACATGGTCAACAACCGTGTGGAGGAACAAGAAGCCACATGCTGTGCACATTGTCATGCATAATGACATGACATAATGGTGCACATGCAAAAACACCCATGCGCACCGTCCACATGCCGACCTCCCTCGACACAAACATGGTTTTTCACACGCACACATGCACAAATATCAAAATCAACCCCCTTTTGGTGCGCACACCCGGCTCTGTAATGACAAGTAAAACACAGCAGTTGAATTGTGGGGTGCTTTTGTGTAAAAGGGAGTGTACAAAACCGGCACTGCGTATGCATAGTGCCTGCTATTGGAATGTTGTATGGCATTGTTTGGTGATGTTGTGTGGGTGGTGGTTTTTGATTTTCTCCATTGATGCAAAACACAGCTCAACATGCACACAATACACACACAATGCACACACAATGCACACACAATGCACACAAAAAACACAGTTCACAACGGTGTGTATCCATGCATGTAAGTGTGCATGCGTGCAAAGGTTGCATGCAACAAACAGGGGGAGGGGGGACAGGGGGTTGGGGATGTACACGTCGCCGTCATCATCACCTCGTCATGCATGAGGGACTCATCAATGCAAGGCAGACTCATCAGTACATGCCAGAAAGAGATGCTCATCAATACACAATGTCAATGCACCCTTGCCATGAAGGTGCCTTGAGGTTGGCTATAGTACAAAAAAGATGAGTGGTGTGTGATTGTGTTTGTGTGTGCGATTGTATATACCTGCATGCAAGCAAATACATGCAAGTAAATACATGCAAGTACATACACAAATGCACCACACAACCCTCAAAGTATATGTAAAGGGATGATCATGATCGAACAACAACACACAGAGTGATTGTGAAATATGAGAGCAATAGGGATTGGGGGAAATATGAGAGCAATAGGGATTGGGGGAAATATGAGAGCAATCAGCAATACACACGTTGAATACAAACACACCCAGGTACACAAGCACACACACACTACGAGGCACCTACCCACCATGACCATTAACCGCCATCATCATGCTTCTTGCATGCTATCATCATCATTGTTTACCAACACCGTCATCATCATTGCTTGCTAGCACCATCACCACCATCACCGTCATCATCCTTTATTGTTGTAAGTGGGTTTTTACCACTAGTGGTGTCAGCAGTGCTTGCTCCAGGGTGTGGTGGCTGTTCCTCTTGCTGATGGTGCTTGTGGGAGGACGACACAGGGGCGCTGCTGCTATTCTGTGCGTACGAATGAATACATGGGTGTTTGCATGGGTGTCGGCATGGGTGTTGAAGGGGAGGAGAAGCACACCATCATCATACACCCCACCACCACCTTCACCACCATCACCACCATCACCGCCATCACCACCCACCTGTTCCTCGAGGGATGTAGCTCTCAACTCATCAGTCGCATTGGCAAGCTGCTGCTCATATGTTGTTATTGCTGCTGCTGTGTGATGAGCGCTGCTAGTATATCCACCTCCGCCACTATGCACACCCCCATGTTGATGATGGGCATGATGACCGCTACCACTACCACCCCTCTTTAGCCCGCCGCCCCCCGTCCTGTGGTGGGATGGTGGTCCACCTGAAGGCACCCTCCCACCACCAGAAAAGGGTGGTGGGAGATGTGGCATGTGCACCAATGCCATGCCAGGTGATGGAGGGAGGCTGCCCGCACGTGGCATGCCGGGCATGTCTTGTGGCATAAATGCAAATGGTTGTCGAGGGAGCATCGAATGTTGATCAGGACTACTAGGGACGGTGGATGCTTGCATCATCATCCCATGTGGCGGTGACATTGCTGTGAGGGTGATGATTGAATCAAATTGCTTGCTCGGTATTATGGCACGCAACCTCATCACCTCACTTCCCCCCCAAACAAAAAAAACACAACCAATAGCCACGTACGCATGGATGAGCCGCTGCCGAATGGTGGTGGTTGTGTGGGCATCATCCCCCCCGACCACATGGGTGGTGGTGATAAGTAATGGCCAACCTGCCCCGGGGCTGCCATCATGGGCATCATGTTCCAATATGCTTCTGGATGGTGAAACTTGCATGATGCACCAAACCCACAACGTAGTGTCTTCATGTAGAATGCACATTCAGGTTCTCCTGTAGATGTGGACGGATGTGTTGGTCGGGCATTTCCCTAAAATGAACAAACACAGAGACATCCTACAATAACACAGAGACACAACCCAAGCACCAACTCACCTGGTCTCAATGGGAGGCCCAAGGTATTAAAGTGAATGATGGGCACTTTGTCGAGTGGGTGCGAGAATTTGCACTTGTCTCCGTACGCGCAGGTCCCAGTCTTCAGGAAGAATGCACATGCAGTGGGCTCATCACTGGGCTTGTTGCCATCTGCATCCCCGCGCAGTGCTGCGTCTTCTACGCGACGTGCAGAAGACTCGGCAGTGGCGCCTGATGGTTGATGATGATGACAGGGGGATTGTGTGCACATTTTCCTCGCCAACCATCGACATGTGCATCGATACGCCATGCAGCACACATTGCACACTCAACACACTCGCATTGTGACCTCCACCAACTCCCTCCAACACAGCCCAATCGACCTCGTTTTCTAGGCAAACAACACGTACCCGAACCTGGCGATGATGAACGTGGTAGTCCTGCAGTTGAGTTAGGAGCAGATGCCTCGGTTGTGCTTGCTGATCGCGATGGTAGGTGTTTGTTCGTCCTGTTTCCATCTCCCCCAGATGCACTACGAAGACCTGCACCAAACCCAATGGATGCAGGTGATCCATGTCCACTTGCGTACATCATCTGCATTGGTGGGTATGGATGCCCAAAGCCATACGGCACAGAACTAGGCATGCCCCGGCCACTGGATGACGCTGGATACACACCGACAGCACCATTTGGCAACGGTAATGGGCCATCCATCGCAGGTTGGGGAGTGCGAAACGAGCACAATGTGGGGTTGTTGTGTTTTGACTTGTAGTATGGAATGCGCGCAATCGAGCTATGCTACGGGGTCTCACGCACATGCATTACGTGCATGTGGTGGTTCTAGGTGCTTGGCATGCATGTACGATGAGCGAAAGAAGAGAGGAGCAAAGGGGGAATTCGTAGGGAGGCATTTGCTGAGGAACAAAAAGCGCTCCTCAATAGTAGGTCATCGACCAGGGTGCCCGCATTTGCAGCAGGTTCGGGACAGCATAGTTTTCTCTTAGAACAACATTGTGTCACACCAATACCATCTCACACGACGTCTCAAAACTCTGCCAAAACTCTGATAATAGTGATCATCATAGTGACGGGGGTGCCTTGGGCAAAATAAACATACAAGGAGAAGATATACAGCAAGGAATACAAGTATCTCAATCAGCCAGCAATGTTGGCAAATGTGTACAATCAGCAGCAAAATCAGCAGGGCAATTGGTAAAACAAATAGAAGAAAAGTACAAACAGCATAACAAACACTGCACAGACACGTATTGGACCACTACGGAGCATACAAACATATGCAAGTATGCTGCACAGCAGGTAACAATGATGCATATTGGTTGATCATGCATACAAGTGTAAATGCTTCAGAAAAACATACACAAACACCCACCTATATGATAACCAGGTTGTATGTGACGCATACTCTCTCTCACACACCCACCCACATTGTATTAGCGCATCAGCACACGCTGCAGGTCCTGCACACGGAAGGGCTTGCACACAAATTCTTCAATCCCCACTTCCCTGCACTTGTCATGCAACACCTGTAGTAACACAAGGAAAAGTTTGTATACAAAGGGATGTAAGGAAAAGTGTGTATAAAAGGGATGCATGCAAGAGAGAAGAGAGGATTTGTATACAGTGATGTTGCACTGGGAAGTGGGTTATATGGTGGTTATATTCACCTCACAATCAGTCATCACACCCCATGCGTGTTATTTGTCCCACACAATACCCCCCCCACACACAATACCCCCCCCACACACACACCTTGAGTGTATCGGCTGACAGTGCAACAATGCGTGGTCGTTGTTCAGGTGGGTACAGGTCCCGAATCCTCTCAGAAGCTTCCAACCCATCCATTTCAGGCATGTGAATATCCATGAGGATGATGTCGTATGACTTGTGCTCCAATGCACGCAACACCTGGGGGTTGAGGTGTTGAGATGGGTTGAATTGGGTTGAGATGTGTTGAGAGGTGTGTTGAGATGTGTTGAGATGTGTGTTGAGATGTGTTGAAGTGTGTGTTGAGATGTGAGTTGCCCATGCTCTACACATCCTCATCGACACACCCATCCACCCCGCCCGTCCCCCCCACACACCTCTTTCCCATTGTTAACAACATCAGGTGTCGTTTCAGGTATCACACGCTGCAGCACTTTGCATATAACCATTTGATTCACCCTGTTGTCCTCCGCAATGAGCACCCGCATGGGGGTCGAGGGTGCCGCGGGGCCCCGGGGGGGCCTCGTTTGGCCAGGAGAGGGGCCCTCCTCACTGGAGCGGGCCCCTGCGCTGGATGGTGGGGCGCTGTACACGCGATGCTGGTTGTTGTTGGTGGTTGCTGTGTGGGAGTGATGGTGGGAGTGGTGGTGGGAATGATTCGCAACACCAACATAGTATATACATAGTACATGTAGAAAGAGACAATCTCCATACCCAATTGCAACAATCACTTTGTATACACACATTACCAAACAACCCCACCACCCACAAAACACACCTTCCTGCTGCCCCTCCTCCACAATCGTCGCCACCCCCCGCACCACCCCTTGCCCTCCCCCCACCCCACCATTTCCCCCCACCTCTCCTCCCCCCTGCCCACTGACCGCATAATCCGCGGTGAACAGCGGTACCCTCCTGCGCATGTGTGCTGTATCAAGTGCTGAATTGTCGAGGCTCATACGGCGCATGCTTTCTGGTACGGCGGCCATGTGTCGTTTGCGTTGCTCCATAGACATGATAAAGGTGCTGTTGGAGGTTGTGTTGGGTGGGCCACTACCACTTGTTGAGGAAGGTGAACCTGTGTTTGTGCGTGTTTGTGTGTGTGTGTGAGAGAGAGAGAGAGTGTATGAGAGTGTGTGTGTGAGAGAAGGAGCGGGTGTGGGAAAAAGAATGGTCTGGAAGTGTACATTGCATGTGTTGTACAATGTATGTTGTGCATATGTTGCACAAATACTCCCATGCCGAAACACACAACCACCTTCACCGTCCCCACCTCGACCACCATCAACGACCACCCCCACCCCCCATCAAAACACATACTGGCAACATCCTGCAGAGGTGTGCTGGTATGAAGGCTGATAGACTGGGGCATTGCTGCTGTGCGCAACAGCATAGCACAGCGTAACAAGGCGCTGACTAGGCGACTGTGCTTGACAGGGCGTGGAGCAAAATGCACAAGAGGCTGCATTCCAGCTGGTACCTTGTCCTGTTTGATTGTTTGTTTGTGGGTGTTTGTGGGTGTTTGTGTGTGATTGTGATTCTTTATTTGTGATAAAGGGGGGGAGGTGTGCATTACCTGTTACCATACATACACACACTAGTACACACACACACGAAAGTCAACGCACCCACCCAACATCATCCACACAAAACAATCCCGCACAACACAATCCCACACAAAACATTCCCCCCCCCACACACACACCTTGGCACCCAACGCCACAACAGGGGTCCCCCTCCAGGGCCCCCTCAACACCGACGGCACCGCCTCAGCCACCACCACTGCCATGTCCACCTCCCTGGGCTGGTGCTCCCCTACCCCACCCAGACACACCACCATCCCCACCTCCTCACATGACTGCTGCACTTGTAGGGCAGTAGGTGGGTGGGGGCAGTCCACCAGCACCCTCTTGCCGCGCAGCGGCTGTATGTCATACGTGGCGTTGTGTACACCATGGTGGTGTACGCCATGGACACCATACACCCCATTGGTGGTGGTGGGGGAGTGAAACCAGTCTGGCCGTGGGCGGGGTGGGGTGGTGAGGGGAAGGGGGGGCCCCAGGGGGAGGGTGGGGGTGGTGGCGAAATCATAGGGGCCCGCGTTGTGGGTGAGTTCGGCGGATGACCTGGGTGATGAGGGTGTTGTTGGGAGTGATGAGGGGGGGTGTTGATGGGTGGCATGGGGGGTGGTGTTGATTGGTGGCATGAATATGTTGTGTGTAAGCAATAGTGTTGTGAGGTGGTGTTGAGACATGATGATGATACTTTATGATTGCAATATCCCATGATTGTACTATCCCATGATACTTGCACTTCAAAACCACCTCAACACCACCTCAACACACAACACCACCTCATCCACACCTGTTGCTATCCGTCCCAAGGGAAAGTGCATAGGAAGATGTAGAGGTGGTGCTTCCAGTAGGTTCCACTGCCCCCCAGGGCAACACCGCTGTGAAATGAAACACTGAACCTTGTCCCAAGGTGCTCTCCACCCATATTGTGCCCCCCATGCGCTCTGCAAGACCTCGACTGATGGCCAAACCCAACCCTAGGGAGTGGGGGTGTGGGTTGTGGGTGTGGGTGAACGTAGGTGAGTGGTTGTGTGGGTAAACGTGGGTGAATGGGTGTGTGGGTGAGTGGGTGTGTGGATGTGTGGTACATTTGCATTTGCACACCACATGATGCGTTCACAACACACCCACAGCACACCACATCAGGCCCACCCTCACCCCACAATACCCTCCATTTCCCAACACCCTCCCAACACCATATATATAGTGCTGTATATGACATGTATACAATGTGCATAACATAAGTATACAACACCATACATACCCGTCCCCCCATATCTCCTAGTCATGCTCTCATGCCCCTGTCTGAAACTCTGAAACAACCTGGACATGGCTTCCTCACCTATCCCTATACCCGTGTCCCTTACTGTCACATGCAGAAAACACATTGCCTGGTTGTTTTCACTCGCATTTTGACCCTTGCTCACACCAGTGCTCACACCCTTGTTCACACCAGTGCTCACACCCCCTTGCCCACTGGTGAATGGTGCGGCAGCACCCCCCCCACACGCTGTCTGACCATCCCCACGACCTACATTCTTCCCACCATCCCCACCACCATCCCCACCACCCCCACCATCGATCCCCGTGGTACGCAGCACACTCGCCAGCGCCGCATGATGTGGCGTCCTTGCCGGGGCGGAATCAATGGCCGCCGTCACCACCACCTCCCCTGCCTCTGTAAATTTAACTGCATTGCTGACCAAATTATTCAGCACCTGACGTATTCGTGTCATATCCCCCACCACCCTCCGTTGCGCCAGCCCCGGGTCGATGGCGTAGGCGAGCTGGAGCCCTCGTTTGTTGGCGTCTGCTGCTGCCATTTCCATGGTAGCTTCCAGTGCATCTCGAAGCCACAGGGGTACTGCTTCCAACTCCATAGAGTTGTGGTCGATTTTTGAAAAATCCAAAATGTCGCCCAGGATGGTGAGGAGGGTGTTGCCTGACTCGAGAATTGTTTCGGCGAGTTCACTGTGTGAGGGGGAGGGGGGTGCTGCGTGTGTGGGTTGTTGTTGTGTGTGAGTGGGTTGTGTACGTATGGGGTGGGTTGTGTAGGTATGGTGTGTGTGTATGTGTAGGTGGGGTGGGTAAGGTGTGTGTACTGCAGAATGGTGTGTACACTAGGGGATGCATGGTGCGTCAATGACACACACACGCCCATCACACGCACACACACACACATACCGTTGTTCAGGTGAGAGTCCTGTAGCCAGCAGCATCTGCGCAGTTGCAATCATGCCTGTGTGAATAAGGAGGGTGTGTACATGAAGGCAGGTGCATACATACCATACGTATACATGCTTGTGAGCATGCATGTGTAGTTTGCACACACATCCTGTATTACCATAGTATACACTACCCTGTACCCCCCCAATCCCCTATGCTTCCCCAATGCATACACATCCCCTATTGCTTCCCCCCAATCATCACATACCATTCCCCCCCCATCATCCCCCACCATCTCCCCTCCCAATCATCACCCACCATCCCCCAAATCATCACATACCATTCAGCGGTGTGCGTATTTCATGGGACATGTTGGCCAAAAACATGGACTTGGCTTCTGTTGCTGCTTCTGCTTCCACTTTTGCTTTTTGCAGCTCTTGTTCTGCTTCCCTCCTTCGTACCTATGTGTATATGTGTATATGTGTACATGTGTTGTGTATATGTGTGTATATGTGTATATCCACCACCCCCCCTTCCACCCGCACCCTCTTCCACCCACACCCCAAACACCCCCTCTCCATGCACATCCCCCCCCACCACCCATACCAGTTCAGTGACATCATTTTGCACCCCCACCAAACTCGTCACCCTCCCCTGCACATCTTTGACCGGCATCACAGTCAACAAATTCCAAAACCGCTCCCCATCCTTTCGATAATTCAACAACTCCACCGTCACCTCCTTCCCCTCTTTAATACCTCTCCTCAACTTTTCCACTGCTGCCGGGTCGGTACCCCCCCCCTGTAAAAACCGACAATTTTTATGCAGCACCTCATCCCGAGCATACCCCGTCATGCGACAAAACGCGTCGTTGACATACACAATGGGGCAATCGTTAAGGTTGGGGTCAGCAATGGAGATACCCTCTGAGAGGGAGGATAACGCAGAGGGACGGGACAGGTCTCGTAGTTGAAAGGCGGCCTCCACCGCCTTCATATCAGAGTAATCTTGTAGTACCGCTACATAGTTGACAACTCGTCCCCGTTCGTCCTTCATGGGGGTGAGGGACACCTGGTTCCAAAATTTCGATCCGTCTTTACGATAGTTTATGACTTCCACGATGACAGGTCGGGCGTCTGTGATGGCTTCGCGCATGCTGGTGACTGCTGCTAGGTCTGTTTCGGGGCCTTGGAGGAAGCGACAGTTGCGACCGATGGCCTCCTTGGCTGTGTACCCTGTTGGTGAGGAGGGGGGGGGTGTTGGTGTGGGTGTTCATGTGTGTTGTGGGTGTTCATGTGTGTTGTGGGTATTCACGTGTGTTGTTGGTGTTCATGTGTGTTGTTGGTGTTCATGTGTGTTGTTGGTGTTCATGTGTGTTGTGGGTAGTCATGTGTGTTGTATACAGAGAGATCCACAGTGCGTTCTCGCATATCCACTCCACCTATCCACTCTGCATATCCACTCCACCTATCCACTCTGCATATACACTCTGCATATCCACTCCACATATCCACTCTGCATATCCACTCCACCATCTCCAACCGGCCGGTCTCCCTACCTGTTAATTGCTCAAATCCAGCATTGGCATAGATGATGACATTGTCAGGGTGCGTGGGGTCTGTCACAAGCACACCCACAGCACCACTCGATAACAACCCCTCTGCAACCCATCCATTGGTGTTGTCATCACCACCACCGCGATGCCCAGCACCACCCGGTGTCTGTGGCACGCCACGTGTCCATCCACGTCGTGCCGTGCTATCAACAAGCACGCCCACGTAGCTCGCTGACATGGTGCTGTGGGTGTCGGCCTGGGCAAGGGGGCTGACGCTGATCTGGCATGGGAGGGTGTGGCCGTAGGATGTGTGTAGCTCCAGCTCTTCTGTGGCTGATTGGTCGTTGAGGAGGCTTTGTTGTAGCCGCTGTACTGCTTCACTGTTTCCAGGTGCCTGATTCGGTGGTGGTGATGGTGATGGTGATGATGGTAATGATTGGTATTTGCAAGGGATAATCACATCCTCTTGGCAACCAACCCACCTGGAGCTCATGCCAGGGCTTTCCTACGCAATCAACCACAGTGAATCCCGTGAGCTGGGTGAATGCGTGGTTGATGTGCAGGATGCGTTGCTGCCGATCAAAGATAAACACGCCATCGTTGATGGTATCCACCATCAGTGGGCCCAGCAAGGTACTACTCGCTGATGATTGCTGTGTGAATGCAGGTTGTGTGAATGCAGGTTGTGGTTTACTGCACCTTGTACAACAAGCAAAGGGCAACCCCCAGGGATATGGTGTACAGCAAAAGCGCACCATGGTGTTCCTCTCACAGGCTGTAGACGTCACAATACTTGTCCTATGATGGCCGCATACGCAAGATATAGGTAAAATGGTGTATAAAGAGCGCCCTTTGTCCAAGAAAACATACCTTTTGGTGTCAATTGCCTGCTACAAGGGCATCGGCGTCGTTTCCGCTCTGGTTATCACCCCAGTTGATGCTCAACTCAACACACACAGCACGTTAGCATTCAGTTGCTCGTTGCTCTGTGTCTGCATGCGTCGGACCAAAACAACTGGTGGTAAAGGATGGATGTTGATAAACACCCCTTGCAATGATCCCGTGCTATCCGTTGATATTGCTCATATGGTGCTCATGTATAAACAGTGCTCATGTATAAACGGTTTGCTTTAGGTCAATGTTGTGTGGTCAAAATTTTCAGCTGAGCAAAACACCGCCCTGGCAAAACACACCGTCACGCACAAGTCACACATCAACAACGATGATGCTCACGACAAGTACTGTGCACACACCAAGGGTGCATCCAAGTCCACGATCAGTACAATGCGCAGCTGCTGCAGCCACACCCGTCAAACCCGTCATAGGAGCAGCTGCAGAACGCCGCAAACTTGGTGACAGCGATTTATACGTGTCAGGTGTGTTTTAGTCTTTAGCCAGGGGCAAGGATGGGATGGCCTTGGAGTAGCGATTGCAAGCCACACCTCTTCTTTCACAGCGTCCACTGCAGGAACAATACACACAACACATACACACACCCCTACACAAACACACAAATACACCCACTCTTTATACACAGCGTGCACTGCCGGAACCATGACGTTTGGACAACAAAACACAGAAGCACAAGCCCATGAACAGCTAGACTATTACTTTGAATCCGGCATAAACACGCTGTATGTGTGATGGTGGTAGTTCATCAACACGGTCCCACACCTGATACATACCCTTGTACACCTACACACACACGCACCTCACACATCAGGGACACTGCCGAGATGTACCCAGTACCGCCCAAGGAGGAAACCCAGGGTGCCACTGATCGATACATTGCATCCTGGCTCAAGAAAACCACTGTCAAGCGTGAGGACATTATTTTGGCTACCAAAGTCTCTGGTTTCAGTGAACAACGTGCCTATGTGCGCAAAGATGCCGATTGCTGTCGAGTCACACCTGCGCAGATTGAGGAGAGCGTGGATGCGAGCTTGCAGCGGTTGGGTGTGGATCACATAGACCTGTTGCAGATTCACTGGTGGGTTGGGTGAATGGGGGTTGGATAGCGGTTGAGGGGGGATAGGGGAGGGGGTAGTTCATGATGCCTGCATGTTGTGCGTAACAAACATCAGCCCTTGCACATCCCTCTCCATCATCCCTCCATCCCCACCCGCCCCTACCCCCAGGCCTGATCGCTATGTTTCGCTCTTTGGCTCAGGCCCCTACGATGCCAGCAATGAGCGCCCAGACGACATCCCCTTTGAAGAGCAGCTACGTGGTTTACAAAAAGTAATAGATGCAGGCAAAGTGCGTTATGTGGGCGTCAGCAATGAAACCTCCTACGGTGTGATGCGTTTCTGTATGGCAGCAGAAGCAGCGGGGTTGCCCAAGATTGTGTCTATTCAAAATGCCTATTCGTTGTTGGTCCGGGGTGCATTTGAAACTGATCTGGCAGAGGTGTGTGCGCCCAGGCAGTGCAATGTAGGGTTACTGGCGTATTCACCTCTTGCGGGGGGGGCCTTGAGTGGCAAGGTGCGTGGTAGGGTGGTGGGGGTTTGTTGATAGGTGGGAATGGGTGCGTGGGGGCCAGTGTGTGTGGCAGGGGGTTGATACATCAATTACGAGGTTGTTGTTGTTCTTGTTTATTAGTATATGTCATGTGGAGATCAATAAGCACACACACACACACACACACATGTGGTACAACAACAAATACATTCATAAGTAAACTCCCCCCCCCCCCCACTCGCTCCCCTACATTCTCAGTACTTGGATGATGGCTCTGTGCCTTCTGGAAGCCGCCTTACACTGTTCCCTGGGTACATGGAGCGATACAAGGCCTCCTTGAGCAAGTATGAAAAAGAAGGGTGGGGGGTTGTGTGATGTGTGTGCCTGTGTGCTTGTGTGTGTGATATGTGCTTGCTGGAAGCATGCATGCACAAACACATGAATGCACAATGTACATTCTTTCAAATACCAGGGTCGCAACGGCAGAGTACAAGAAAGTTGCAGAAAAGCATGGTTTGACATTGACACAGCTTGCGCTCGCATTCGTCCACAGCAGATGGTTTGTCACATCGTCGATCATCGGAGCGACCACCATGGAGCAGCTAGCAGAAAACATTGCAGCATTTGACGTGGTACTGTCTGAAGAGTGCATGAAGGACATTGCAGAGGTGTACAAGCGCTACAAGGACCCCACCATTTGAAGTGGTGTGCACCCCCTCACTTGAGCGAGTGTGTACCCCGCTGTTTCATTGCACATATATGTGCTGTGTATTGCTGTAAGTCATTTCCGATACCCGTCGTACGTCATACACCCGTCGTGATCATACCATTCGTGACCATAAACAATCGTTTTTTCTTTCGACGAGCTATTCATCGTGCTCGCATGCACTAGGGCATCTCGCAGCCTAGTCCCCATTAAAAGAAATCCCAATGCGCTCTGCTGCGTTATTTGAAAACGACAATGCAGAAACGAGGTAGAACAGTAGCACAGTTTGAGTAGTCGTCACAATAGCGCATTTCCACACTGATCCCCCCACACAGGCGGGCATTTGCAGCCAAACATCGTGCCCACAAGCCTGATTATTACCTGCATGATGACAGGGATGACCCTGACGATGATGCACAGCCAGCAGACACCACACCTCAACACGCCCATCATCCCCGCCCAGCACCTCCCCCCAAAACACCCCCACCCCCATCCCCACCGGATGGCTGGCGTTACAAAGATCCAGAGGGCAAAACGCATGGGCCATTTCCAACAGCCAAAATGGCAGCATGGCTGGCAGCGGGGTATTTTGGACCGAGCATCCAGGTGCAGCGGGTGATGGATGGCAGGGCAGGTGCATGGAAGAGCATTGCTGATGTGCACACAGAACTTGAGGGTGGTGCTAAAGTACGTTGTGGAGAGGTGGTGGTGATGGAGTACCTGAGACGATTTGTGATGTGTGATGAGACTGTGAGGCATCAAGATTAATCTCATCCACACAACATCACCATCATCATACACAGAAACCACCACCAGCACCACCCAAACCCACCTCCCCAACACCACCCAAACCCACCTCACCAGCACCTCCAGCACCACCTCCAGCACCCCGACCAGCCCCCCCCCCACCTCAAACCACCCCCCATCCCCCACGCATGGCCCCCCCCTCCCCCCCTCCAGCCCCCCGCAGCCGGCCCCCCCAAGAGAGAGAAAGAAAAGAGGTAGGTGGTCATCACCACCACCACCACCACCAGGATGTACATAACCACCACCAGCAGTCGAGGGGTGGACGCGGTCGTGGTGGGCGGGGGCGCGGGGGTGGGGGTGGGCGGGGTCGAGGGAGAGGGGGAAGGGGCTTCAGCAAGCAGGAAGCGCAGGTGGCATGGCGTCTGTTTACTGGTGGTGCGTCTCTGGCAGCAGAACACCCAGTGTGGCGATACTGTGATGCACATGGGGTTGTGCAGGTAGGGCGTAGAGACGGGTGGGTGATAATGAGTGGTGTGTGATGGTACCACACACCCTGGTGATTGGTGTGTACTATGTCCCTGTGTGTGAAGACAACATGGTGGTGTTTCTGTGTGTGGCAGATGTAGGTTGGGTGTAGTACTGTTGACGTGTTGTAATACACAATCACTAGACAATCACTACACAATCACTACACAATCAACACTACTACCCAATCAGGGTCCATTTCCTGCTGATACAATACAAGAGTGGTTGCTGAGTGGCATGCTGCCCTTGGATCTTCCAGTGTGTGGCACGGTACGTTGTGATACACATACACATACACATTCATGTGCCCATACACATTCACATACCCATACATGCCACATGACCCCAATATATCATGCACCCCAATATATCATGCATCACCTACTCACAACCTACCCAGGAGCGCAAGGTGTCCCCACCAGACCTCCCCCCCAAGGACATGTACACACCCCTGGGGCGCCTGTTGGAAGATGTTGCCAATGGTATTCCCTTCACCCCAATATCCCCCAATGATATCCAACATTTCAACACACATGGGGCCCTCCCACCGCGCCCTTCCTCCTCGTCAAGGCAGTCCCCTGCTGCATCAAGGGGCTCCTCTTCGACACAGGGCCCCTCTTCGTCAAGGCAGTCCCCTGTTGCGTCTGTGACGGCAGCAGAGCTCTCAGCAGCAGGGGTGTTGTTTGGTGGTACAGATGGCATGGAGTATTATTACCTTGACAAGCAGGAGCGTATACAGGGGCCGTTTGCAGGGGAAAAGATGGTTCGGTGGTTTGAGGAGGGGTGGTTGAAGCGGGCCCTGCATGTGGCGGCTGCGGTATGTGTGTTGGTGGTGTGTGTGCTGAGGGTGTGTATGTTGAGGGTGTGTACACACGCGTTCAACACATAAACACATATCATATACAACACATAAACACATATCATATACAACACATAAACACACATCATATACAACACATAAACACATATCATATACAACACATAAACACATAAATAAACACATGAACACGCACACACCCACAGGACAAGGGCAGTCAACCAGACGCAGCATCCTACATTCCCCTTGCACAGCTGTTGGACATCATTGACAAGGGGTACCCACATCCATTCAAAACAACTACTGGTGCCAGTCAGGTATGTGTGTGTGTGAGAGAGTTTAGGGATGTGAGGGTGTTGCTATTCGATAGAGAGAGAGAACGAGTGTGTGTGTGTGTAGCATATATACGTGTGTAGGTATATGTGTATCTGTGGTGTATGCATCAATGTGTGTGCTGCATGTTTGTTTTGCCAATTCAATGTGCTGCAATCCAAAACCATCAGATAACCTGAACAACACCCACCCTTGTGCAGCACACCCATTCCATACCCACCCACCCACCACCCACCACCCACCCACCGACTAACCACACAGCCTGTCACACCAAGGCCCCCCCACGACCCAGCACTGCACACTCGTATCCTTGCACGCCCGGGTGATTGGTATTACGTGGATGCGCTTGGAAAGGTGCAGGGACCCTTTGTGGGGGCGGACGTGCTTGACTGGCATGCATCGGGGGTGGTCACGGATGACACACTTGTGATGCAGCTTCCAGAAGGTCAACATATAAGAGAACAAACCCCATCTGTGGAGGAATTTGTGGCGTTGGGCGACATGCGAGGGGGAAAAGGTGGGGAAGAAGAAACAACGGGGGGAAAGAGAGGGGATGGGGCAGAAACTGGTGGTGAAAGTGGAGGTGATGATGAAGGAGAGGCAGGGGATGGGGAACCGCAGGAGGAGGAGGAGGAGGAGGAAGAGGAGGAGGAGGAGGGAAACCATGAGGATGATACGGGAGTGGGTGATGAATAAATGAAATGTAAGGGGAAAATAAATACTGTGTTGTGACCGCATGCCCTGTTTTTGTGCATTGTATCTTGTTGCATGCTGTGCTCTGGCTTTTGTGTGTCGCGATTTTGTGTATGGAGTGATTTGTGTGTATAGTTTTTTGTGTGTGTGCTGCTTTGGGAAATTTGGGAAATGCAGTCCACTGGTGCATCATCATTTCACTGTGTGTTGCATCATCATTTCACTGTGATTACATAATTGCATGCAAAAAGTATCCGCTATGCGCCTGGAGGTAGTTTCTCCCCAGTAGCTTCAGCAGGCAACAGCTTGTTGAACCCCTTCTGTGAAGTGATTGATGTGCATGTGACTGATGTGCACGTGTGTAATACACATACAAAACACGTGGTGCACTATGTGTAATACACATACAAAACGAGTGGTGCACTATGTCTTCATGCAGAATGCCAACGCCTACATACATGCTTTTATACATACATACAAGAGAGGGTCGGCATATACAAGAGAAAGAGAAAGATTACTCCTTCTCCTCCAACATATACTTTCATTATTATTTTCCTACATACCTTTCTATTCATGTACTGACGTGCAGAACGCTTCGACTCTGTTTTAACCGCCCCTGCATTAGCACGTTCATCCTCCACATGCTTGCCAGCAGTGGTGTCAAAATCCTGCGCATTGTGGGTGGTTATACAGCGTGTATGTATTATATGCACACAGAGTATACATATGCACACAGAGTATATATCAGTCATATGTGCACACAGTAACACACATGGTGCACATGACAGCATGTATGTTTTCATACCAGTGGAATGCCCATGGCTCTCATCATCTTGATCTCCTCCTCAGTCAAACCTGCGCCTAGGTCAACATCCACCTCCTCTACCACAGCTGCCTGTGTCGTAGTATGTGTGGTTTTGTTGTATGTGTCTCTTTGTGGCTGGTATGAGGGATATGGGGGGTGACTGTGATATTGTAGCTGATATGAGTGACTGTGCTTTTTTGTCAGTGATATGAGTGACTGCAATGTGTGCATCCCGCATGCATGCACCCCGCATCGAAGACACCATGTTGTAGGTTGGAAAACCACACCCTGAAAACACACACCCTAAAAACACACCCTCTGAAAACACACCCTCTGAAAACACACACCCAAATAAAAACGCACCTTTTTCCTATCACCATTTGCAGCAGCACCCTTGTCAGGGCTGCGGGTGTGTCGTCTCGGGCTGCGACTCCTACTACCCCTTCGACGTGGGCTGCGGCTGCGTGCCCCACGGCGATCAGGCTCCCTGTCACGGCGATCCCTGTCCCTATCCCTATCCCTGTCGGGGGTGTACCGGTCCCTCCGTCGGTGGTCCCTGCTGTCCCTGTCCCTGTTTTCACGGTCCCTGTCATCCCGCCCCCGGTCCCTGTCAAGGTCCCGGTCAAGGTCCCGGTCCCTGCGGTCATACTCTCTGTCCCTGCTTCTGCTGCGGCTCCTGCGTTTGCTGTCATTCCACCCACGGCGGTCCCTCTCATAGCGGTCCCTCTCCATGTGGTGCTACGTAGCGGTGCTTGTATGTGCTGCGTAGTAGTATGCAGTGCGCAGTGGGGAGTGTAGTGGTGTGCAGCACAGCCCAAGGTGACCCCACACCAGGGTTGGGTGAAAACAAGCGTGGGTGGATTGCCACACTGCTGTGACTATGATTTGGGTGAAAATTGCTACCCTACAATTATGGCTGTGACTTGCCGGCCTGTACACCAGTGCCGTGTACTGCTTGCTTTGCTATGTTGCTCTGGATGGTACGTGCAAGGATGGTGCGGCGGTCGTGCAGCTTGTCAAAGTGCGTCACCCAACTTGCACGGCAGTGCTTTTCAAACTGTGTGCGTAGGCTGTGGCACCGTGGAGGGATTGGTTTGTCAGTTGTGTAGTCTGGGTCTTCTTTGGTCAAGCACTCGAAATATGTATCACGTGCCTATTGTGTGTATTGATTGTGTGTTGTTATGCATCACCAGTGAGCTGGTTGTTGTTGCAGGAGATGCCTTACTTGATGGCAAGCCTCACGAGCGCGTTTTAGGACCTTATCGTCCACCCTGGTGCTGCTCATTCGCCATACAATTATAAATGAAATGGTTTTGTGAAAACCACTGTTGAATTTATATGTTTTTCAACAGCCTCAGATGCATGCATTTCTACCATTTCTCCCTATCAACCTGTTGTTATCATACCCCAAACCCTTTGAACATCAACACAACAACCACAACAACATGACCCCAACATGTTGAGTGTCAACACTGTCCACCCCCCCACCATCACAACTCGATGAACCCCGCCATCATCCACCATGAACAAAGACCCATGGAAGGTCTTGGGAATCCCCCACAACGCCTCCAAAGCCGACATCAAAGCAGCCTTCAAGCGCGTGGCCATGCAGTGTCACCCAGACAAGCTGGCAACGGCACCAAAACATGAACAGCAACATGCAGAGGCCCGCTTTCGTGCAGCCAAGGATGCCTATGAGTTCCTAACAGACCATCGTGCCATACCCCGAGGAGCATCATCATCCAGGCATCATCATGGGCACGGTGCAGCAGCAGCACGGCAACAGCATGAATATGCAGAATACATGCGCTACCATGCACAGGCACGCAGACGGTATGCCCAAACCGAAGCGGCCGCAGGTGTGTGTTCTTGTTGGTGAGTGTGTTTGTGTGTGTTTTTGGAGTGTGTGTGTGTGTTTTAAAGAGAGTGCGAAAAACAAGAGCGACGTACGTTTTGCATGTACTTTCACATGCATCACACAGCATGGGCGCGTCGGTTTGCTAGCAATTTCACACGCATCGATGCAGCCTTCCATGTTGCCATACTGGGTGGCTCCCTCCTCGCATTTAGCTTGTTTTCGGGAATTGGGGACGGACTGTGGGCACGACACAATGCAGGCAAGAGCTACGAGGAGGCCCTGGCCACTGTGCATGCTGCCAAGGCTGCCAGAGGGGAGAGGGAGGGGGAGACGAAGAGTGGTGGCGGTGGGAAAACATCTCCCAAGAAAGGAGAATCAACAGGCCAGGCAGAGGAGAAAGGAGAAAAAGCAGCAGGCCCGGCAGCAGAGGACATTCATGCAGCAGGTCAACCGTAACAAATCCAATCACCCAAATACGTTACATGTCTTGGGTACACACAAAAAAATAAGACTGTATCCCACGGAATATAATAGGGTTCAATTGTAAAAAACAAGTTGAAGAGACACTTGTAGCGAGGACACTTGTAGCGGGACACTTGTGCAACAGCAGGGCAAAGCTTATACATGAAAAAACTCAACACCACAGTGGTGCGGTGCACAACAACAACAACACACAACAAATACAACGTTCCCCTAGAGCCTGATTGCGTATCGTCCTATGTACAACAGCAATTTCAATACAGCACCGTTCACGTGTGTACCAACCAACAAGGTCCCAGGAATGTAGGGTGGTGTAGGGTACAGCAGCAGCAGCAGCACGTGCCAGACACGGCCAGCATGCTTTCTTTGCTGAACACAAATGCAGCACACACTAGCACGTATTCCACCTGTACTTCCACCTGTACTTCCACCTGTACTTCCACCTGTACTTCCACAGCGCTCTCACAGAGGGGGGGGCCGGAGAGGCATGCCACCCACACAGCCACCCACACGATGGATTACGCAGAGTACATGTGCAACAAGGGGCCAACCACAACAACCAAAGAGGGTTCAAACCACAACAATGGGCCAACCGCCAATGGGACAACATCATGCATGCACGTCCATAGCACGTTCATACCATCAATTTGAGACTTGAAGAAGATGTATACCCTGATGATACACCGGGGGAAACAAGCAGAGAGAGGAAAACAAATGCATGCCGACAAAACTTGAGAAGTATCACTTGGTGGTGGAAACGTGAATGAACATGAGGAAACATTATCTTTTCAAAAAAGAAAAAAAGCCATATGAAATACAGACGGGTTCTCTGCACCCTGCTCTCAACAACAGGGGGGTAGGATTGAAATTTCATAGTCAACACAAATGTTTTTGACAAAGATTATCATAATATGGTCATCATGTTCTTTTCTTCTTTCTTTCTTTCTTTCTTTTGTGCATATTCATGGCCCACACAGGGGGCTCTTGTCACTGCCTTGTGAGACACACAGGGACCCACACAGGGGCCCACACAGGGACCCACACAGGGACCCACACAGCTCTGTGCCATCAAACACACATACCATCAGGCACACATACCATCAGGCACACATGTCAGCAAGTGCATGTGCATGTAAAGATAGCACAAAAACACAAAAACATGTGCGCATGTGTCAGTCACCATACAAAACAGTGATGTCAAACAGCTTGCATGCATGTCAGTGTATTTTCACACACCGTGACATATGGTCAAGAGTATTCACGCTTGATTAAGATGGATACTTGACACACACACACACACCGCTAACACACCAATAACACACCGACAATTGCAAGAAATTGCATCATATTAAATGTAGGTTGAGCAATTACTTGCCGAGCAAAGCAAGCGCCATCCTGCAGAAGCACCACCACCACGTGATTGGTGTGGACAACACAGAAAACCACATGCATTGACAATGTTGTGCATACACCCTGCAACACCAACAATGTACACAACGTACACAACGTACACAACATCAACATCAACACAATACAACAAACAGCAACAGCAACAACCCAACATGATGTGTACTTTTGTTGTGTATGTATAAATCCACATGTTCTTTTATGCTGTTGCATTCACAGGTACACCTGCATTCACACCAGGTCCGGGGGACGTCACACCCTCCGCAGCACCGCCACCACCCATGGCAGTAGGTGTGGTATCTGATGTGCTACTTGTGGCAGTGACGGGGTGCTGTAGCTTGATGCGCTTGGTGGTGGGAGCATGTGTGGTGTTTTGGAGCATCTTGTTTGTATGTTTATCTGTATTCTTGCTTGTATGTATGTCTGCAGCATCAGGCTGCTGCTTATTGTCAGCCATGATACCACCACCAGCTTTATTATTAACCATGGTAACCCCACCACCAGCAGCAGCAGCAGGTTGTTGTGTGGTTGCTGTTTCCCCTTCGTAGCATGGTCGTTTCTTGTTTGTGGATGTCATGGGACACGTGCTTGCCATTGCTTGTGTCGCTGCTGGTGTGGCTGCTGCTGTTGCGTGGGTGGTGAGCACCATCCCTTGTGTTGCCCCCTGTGTTGCTGTTTGCACCACACCAATGGGGACGTCGTTGGATCCAGCACGCACCACATGCACCCGCTGGGATGACTGCATAGCCGCCACATTGTTGGGTGGCACCCCCAGCGCAAGGGACACTTGCGGTGTGGCAGACACTGCCGTTTGCAGCAATGTCACATGCCCAGTATTCCCCAGCTGTCCAATAACTTGGTGTGGAACGCTGGATGCCAATGTGTAGATTTGATGGCGCCCCGTGGGGGATGTGGGCAAGGCATACACGGGTGGCTGCGATTGCTGCAGGAGCGAGGCAGTGACGATGGGCACATGACTCATGTTGGGAAGGGGTGCAGAGTGTAGCTTGTTTGGGAGTACCACACCCCCGACAGCACCCGCTCTGCACACGTCTGACAAATTGTCAGGGAGGGAGGGGGGACACAGACGAGGCATGCGTGCAGCTGCAACAGATGCATGGGGTGTTGGGGGGGAGGCAAGGGGCCGCCGGGCGCCTCGGAGAGGGGTGCTGGTGGTGGCTGCATGATGGTGCGCCGCACATGGTGGCGCGGGGGATGTGTTTTCCACGAGGCGGTGTGTCATGGCTTCGTTGCATACATCCTCGGCACGTTGCAAGAGTGCCAGTTCTGCAGCAGCGAGCTCCGTGTGCAAGGCACCAAGTGCAGGGGCATGATGGACAACCTCTTGGGCAACCGTGGCATGCCCATCCTGATAGGCCGCCACAGAGACACACAGCCGCTGGATGGTGGTGATGGTGTCATTGGCACGTTGGGAGAGGGTGTGCAAGTGATGGTCCACCTGTGGTCGATAGAACAGTGCTGTTTCACTTGTCTGACAAAACAAACACCATGCCACCCCGGCCAGATTGTGACTAGACATTATGCACGATGGTGGGCAAGTGTGTTGTAGATGATGCCATGCATGTGTACCTGGTGCGATTGTGGCTCGTCTGCGTGACACTGGTGTATCTCGATCAACGATTGTAGAAGATTGGTGCTGCTGTCTAGTTCCAGCGCCAGCGCCGCCTGCAACACGTTCGGGGTGGTGCACGAGTGTCGATAAGGGTAGTTGCGGTTGAAAAAGGTTGAAGACATGGGCAACACGTTTGTGCGTCATACGGTTGCTTGTGCTTTCATTGCTCCCACCATACCTCGAATTCACTCTTGAGCTTTCTCACCCAGGTGAGGGCGGCTGTGACATGGGGCACGGAAGCCATTCGTGAGGGGAAAAGGTTGGTAGGGCGCTCAAAGGCGTAGTGAGGAGATGGTCATGTTGACCTGATCAGGAGAAACGTGGTTGCTGGTTGGTTGTGGTGGCGTTGTTCTAGGTGTTTCGGTGTGTGGGGAAGAAATTGTTGCTCCGACTCGAAAAAATGTGACTGAATGGGAAAAAGCTGTGTTGCTGTAAATCAGCTGAATATTTTTGCAGGGACTCCCTCAAGTTCAGGGACTCCCTCAAGATGGTCAAGAAGGATCATTGCACAGCCTGGTACACACATTTAGCAAGCTCCTGCTCAGCTCAGGTATATGATTTCATTTTCTTCGCACCACCCTTCTTGCTGCCATGTTTCTTTGCATACAGCATGCCCTCCCCCTTGCGCTTCTTCTTTTCCTTGTCTGGCACTGCGCTCCCATTAGCAGTCCCTCCCTTTTTTACACTCACCACGCGTCCACTCACAGCAACTGCACCAGCAAACTCCTCTTCGTTGCCCTTGACAACAAATTGCTGCAATTCTTCTGGTTTGAGCAATGCCGCCATTTGCGCCTTGACTTCCTGTGTGTTATTGTGTTATTCGTTTTTAATTGTTGTTTGCAATATGCCACATATTCACAATATGATATACACACCAAATCACACATTCACACACACCAAATTACACACACACCAAACCACACATTCAATCACCCCCCCAAAAAAACCAAACATACCTCAGCCCCCTGCTCCAGCTCCTCGTCCAACCCCACCTCCACTCCTCCCCCCCCCTCCCCCCCCCCTGCCGCCACCCGCACAGGCAACGTACGTGCAACTGCTGCTTCTTGGCTCGCCTGTAGCTTGCCATGCAGCCGCCGCATCATCTTGTTAAACAGGGCCAGTGCTTGATTGACTGGGAGCTTGAGACAAGAGGCCACCGTGTCCACAGTCACATGCTGCAGGCCCATTGCCAGTAAGATGGCTGCTTGGCCGTAAGATATGCTGACTGGGATGGCATTGAGGAAGTAGGCTTGGGCGAGGAGGGGGAGGAGGTCGAGGATCATGTGATGGTCTATAAGGTTGTTGGAGTAGGCCTGTGTGTGTTTGAAGGGGGGGGGGGGTGTTGATGTGGAATGATGACCTGGCATGTATGGTACTATTGTGTGTCGTACAAGCACAGTGTACAAGCACAGTGTACAAGCACACCATCACACACCCCAAACACACCACCACACCCCCCAAACACACCACCCTCCCTCTCACCACCTGTAGACGCTTGAGGTCATGTGGTGACAGTGGGTGACCATCTGCTCGAACAACCTTCACCCCCTCATCCCCACTCCCCCTGGGGGGGGGGTGGTCCTCCCCCCCATCCCCCCCCCCCCCACCTCTCTGTAACTGGGGGTCCAGCACAGACAAGGCAACGGCAGGCTCCATGTCACGAAATGCACCTGAGAGCAGCATGGCAAAGCGTGCACGAAAGTCCCTCACAAAGGGCTCGAGCCAGGTGGTGGAGGGAAGCTCTGGGGAGCGCAGCGCGCTCAGCATGATCATCGTAAACTCACCTGGGTGTAGTGGGTTGAGTGGTTTCAGTGGTGGTTGTTTGGGGGAGGGTTGACACATAGATTCACCACAAACACCACCACCATCAACATCAACACCACCACCCCTACAAACAACAACAACAACACAAACAACAACAATAAAACACCATACCAGTAACATCAGATGCGGTTTGCCGCACATACACAGGCAGAAACAGGCACTTGCGCCAAAAATTCAACAACTGCCCTGTCAGGCCGTACGACACACCCAGGTAGTGGAGCGCCTCTGGGGGGCGATCGGCGAGGGAGATGAGCAGGGGGGGGAGCTTTTGCCGAGGGACAAGGCGCTCTTCTAAGAGGGAGGTACCTGCTGTTTGTGAGGGGGATATGTTGTGAGGGGGATATGTTGTGAGGGGGATATGTTGTGGGGGGGATATGTTGTGAGGGAAAAGGGGGGGATATGTGGGAATGTGAGTGGGGTGATATGTGATGAGGGGAGTGAGGTAGTTTGTGCTGTTTGTGAGGGGGATATGTGAGGGGAATGAGGGGGGAAAGTGTATTTGGAAGTGCAGGGGTAGTGATGATGAAGAGGGAGGTGGGAAAGAGCGAGGTTTTTTGTGTATCATAGCACGAAAAAAAAGGGGGGGAAATAGCACGACAAAAAAGGAAACAAATAGCAGGGGAAAAAGGAAAACAACAACGCACCAGTCAGTGATGATGATGATGGTTGTGCACCACTAGGTCGCCCTGCACGTCCTACTTCATATAGACTAAGTGTACCAGCAGCAGCATCATCCTCATCCAACACATCCTTGAGCTCACCCTGGGTGTGTAGTGGTGTTTTCTGGTGTGTATGATGGTGCATAGGTGTGTGTGTGTGTAGGCGTGTGTAGATGTACGTGCATATGGGTATGAGAGAACATTTTTTTCATCCACACCTGGTAGTAGCGTCTCAACAGCTCTACAGCATGGGTACCATACCCCCCTGATGTCATGTCTGGGTGCACTGCAATTCGAACTATACGAGCACCAGACAACCCTGTGTGTTTTTGTATGTGCACGTGTGTGTTTGTGTGTGTATGGGTGTGTATGTATATGTGTGTGTATGTAAGTGTGTATGCATGTGCATGAATATGTGTGTGTATGTGTACATATGTAATGTAGTATGACATATGTGCACTACATCAAAGATAAACCATCTCATTAAACCCTTTTTCTCACCCCTCACCACCTTTTTCTCACAAAACCCCCTCCTCTCACACAATCCCCCACCCCTAAACACAAAAAGTCAACGCACCAGGGAACTCCGCATCCTGAAACTGTTGACCAACTGTCCACGGTATCAAATCACCCTGGGGCAATTTCCCTGCCGTCAAACTATGAGATGCCGCTCTTTTACTAATAGCACCTTCTAGAGCCACCTGCACCACAGCAATGATATCTGGGAGAGCGTTTTGGTGTTGGTCAGTGGGGCCGAGGAGCACAAAGAGGTGATGGGCGGGGGCGTCTGCTAGGAGGAGGAGGTCGTTGGGGGTGTTGCGGTAGTGAGAGGAGACATAGAGGGACATGCAACGCTGCAGGAAGACCTCAGAGGCCTGTGTGAAGGATGTGTTGATGTGGAGGGTGTGGTTGTGTTGGGATTGTTTGTGTTGGGATTGTTTGTCTTGGGGTTGTTTGTCTTGGGGTTGTTTGTCTTGGGGTTGTTTGTCTTGGGGTTGTACACAGGCACACAGTGACTTACACACACATAAAGCCCCCACACCCACCCCACACCCACCACCCACCCACCTTGTGGAATGAAAACAATGTGTCTCGATGTACATAATACAACTCGCATTCATCGGGGTGAGGAAGGCGTGGTGGTGGTGGGGGTACATGTTCAGCAGCATCAAGGCATAGCAGTTGATGTAACCAGCTCTCCACTGGGTCACCTAGTGCATACCTGAGAGGGTTGTGCATTGTGAGAGGGTGTGAGAGGGTTGTGTTATGTGGGTGTGTTGTGAGAGGGTTGTGGATGTGGGTGTGTTGTGACAGGGTGTATTGTGAGAGGGTGTATTTGTGATGTGTTTTGTTGGGTATGCGAGTGTTTGTGATGTGGTTGTTGGGTGTACGTGTGTGTGTGTGTAGAGCAGGTAGCATAGGCCACTACCCACCCTCACACCAAGAATGCCATCAAACACACCCACCCACACCCTCACACCACTGCCCACCCTCATGCACCCACACTCACACACCGAATAGGCTCCTGTAACTGCACCTCCCTGAACACACGTGCAGGGGCCGCACCATCAGCGAGTGCTGCCCTTTCCTTGTTGCTCATGGATGCACCTTGTTCACGTAACTGTTGTATGAGCTTGAGGGAGAGGCTGCGACCAGTGCCTGTGTGTGGGTGTTGGTGTGTGTGTGTACAACAGGTTTGAAAGAAGTCGCAATGTGATGTGTGTGTGTGTGTGTATGTGGTGGAGTATGGTGCAAATGCTATTTGTGTAATTTGTGTGTGTGTGTGGTGTGTGTGTACGTAGAGGACATTGACCATACACACACCACATGTGAGACACACACACACACACACACCTTCATATCCATTAACAGTGGAGCACAAAAACACAAGGTATGGTCCCAGTAGCTGCTTCACCATGGGGAGGGGTATCGCAGCAGCTTCATCAATCACTAACAACTCACACTGGGAAAGAGCGCTGTGATGCTGGGGCTGTATGTATTGCACCGTCTGTTGGTGTGTGTGTTGAGGTGTGTGGAGAGGTGTTTTGAGGTGTGTGGAGGTGTTTTGAGGTGTTTTGAGGTGTTTTGAGATGAGTGTTAAGGGTATAGTGTGTGTGTATACTATGTGATGTACATCTGTGTGTATCCATCCCCTTTGTAAGCCCAACAACAACAAGCAACAACAAGGAACAAGCAACAATAACAACAACAAGCAATGAGACCCCTCCCACACACGTCCAAATCCACATCCACCCCCTCACCCCCCCCCCTCACAAACCTGCCTATGCTCTTTATACACATTCACCCTCACAATCGCCTTGCCAAATGCAGGGTTGGTGCTTTCCACCAGATCATAATCCAGATGCTCCTTATATCCTAGCGCATCAAGCCCTCGAAACACAAAATCAAAGAGTGTACGAAGGTTTTCAGGGGAGGGTGCTGTGACAAATATGTTGCTGTACCCAAGGGCGAGGGCACCAGCAATTGATAGACCAAGTGCTGCCGACTGTGTGTGTGTGGGGGGGGTTCGGTGGGGTTTCGGGTGTATGGGTGGGTGGGACTTGTGGGTGTAGGGGTGTGTGCATGGAGGTTGGGTTGATGTGAGGGTATGTGAGGTGGGGCCACTCCCCCACCCCTCACTCCCCCACCCCTATGTAAGCTTCCAACACCCACAAAACACACCTCAACCTTCCCCCCCCCCCCAAAAAAAACACCTTGCCCCGCCCACGTGCAGCAGTCAGTGCAACAGTGCTCCTCAATGTCTTTTCTGATGCAGCATCCAGAAACGTCACCACCGCCCTCCCCTGATCCAGCGTGACACACTTGCCCAGCAGGGCCCCTGCGGGCTGGGTGTCCACCAGGGACCCCTGTAGCTGCTTGAGGTCAGCTGCATGGGCCCGGCTGGCATCGGGGACGTCGGGGGTTCCGTCTGCCTTGAGTGGGAGGGGTTTAATGGTGCTGGTGAGGCTGCTGGTGGGGAGGATGTTGAGTTCATCGTCGAGTAGGAGGCAGTGTTGGGTGGTGGCGAGGGAGAGGACGAGGCGCTCATTGAAGCGGCCTGCGGTGTGGTGTGTGGTGGATGGGGGTGGAGTGGTGGGTGGATTGGTGGGGGAAAAGGATTGGTGGGTGTGTATGGAGTGGTGGGTGGGTGGATTGGTGGGTGGATGTGGGAGTGTTGCTTCTTGTATAAATGGAGCATGCATGACTGTGTGCGTGTGTATACAGCATGCAGTTGTGGTGTTGACACAAAAAAAAAACAATACCCCATGACAAACACCGCCACCACCACCACCACCAACAACAACAACAACACCAACATACCGACAACATCTTGGTGTGATTCAGTGCGTAATCGTGCATGCACATCCATGGTCAATGTGTACAGTTGACTGAGACTTTTGAGGTTGGAGAGCAGTAGGACTACAAGACCACCACCTTGTACGGTCTCAATGGTGCGGGCAAGCAGGTTGGGTGTGAGTGCCTCGAAATCCTGTACAGGGGTGAGTGTGCATAGGGGTGAGTGTGTATGTGGGTGTGGGTGTGAGTGCCTCAAAATCCTATGTGCATAGGTACGTGAGAGTGTGTTTGAATGTGTATATGTGTGCCTCAAAATCCCAAGTGTATAATGGGTGTGCATGTGTGTGTGTACGGGGGTGTATGCATATGGGTGTGTATGTATATGGGTGTGTGTAGTTGTGTATACTTGTGAAAATGACATGTGTCGCAATAATGCCCCCAGTACTGCAAATATACATACTATATGCAAGAACCTGCATACCTGGAGTACACACATGCCATATGTGTTGCCCAGAATCTGATGCGTGTCATTGTAGTAGCAATAACGTATGTCTGTTGACGCCACAAACAGCGCAAAGGGGTCTTCCTTTTCAGGGTCGAGCAACCCACGCTGCTGCATTTTCTTAATTTGGCGCATGCGCTTTTTGCGGTGGCTATGTGTGGTGAGGGGGGGTCATGCATTGGGGGTCGGGTGAACATGTCCAGTCAATCAAAACATACCTGCTCAGGTAGAGATCCTTTTTATAGCACCAAAGCACATTGGGGCGTGCCTTGACTACCGTCTTGGACAGCATATAGTGCAAATTCACCACCTGGTCCCTGCCTTTGTCGCCCACCAACACAAACACGCATCGCTGGTTGAGTTTGACGCAGTTTTCCACCAACGTTCTAATGCGTGAATCCACCTTTTTGCGCATGGTGTGGGGAAGCTTCTGGCGCAGCTAATAGTTGATTGAGGGTGCAAAACGCACAGCAACGACGAGCAATTGACCGTGTCGGCGACTGTGATGCACTTGTTTGGTGTATTGTTTGGGACGTTGTTGTTGTTATAGTTGTTGCTGTTGTGTATAACCTTGGTGTTTGTGTGTTGATTGTCAATGTATTTTATAGGTGTGTAAATCATTGCTGTTTATGCAGACATATGCACATGCAGCAACATCACACATCACAATAAAGCAACATAGTAAAGCGACAATAGTATAGCAGCAGTTGATCAGCATGGGGGTACGTGGGTCATTTGTGTTTGCGTTGTGATCCATCCATCAGTTGCTTTCATCACCACACAACAGGACGCAAAGGAAGTTACTGTCGAGCCTGAGGATCAGCAAAACATCAACACATTCAATAGATTAAACCAACGAATCCACGAGATCGATGCAGAGTTGGATGCCATCAAGGTGTGTCCGAGTGCGCCCAGGCCATCACCCATCACCACACTCTCCCACCACCACCCTTTAATCATCCCCATAGCGGCGATTGGAGGACTATGAGGATGCTGAAAATGAACTCATGCTTGCAGACGACGAAGACGTGCGCTACGTACTGGGAGAGTGCTTTGTGCATATGGGCACAGATGACTCGCAGGAGCGACTCACCACTGGTATGCAATGTTGTGTATGCAATGTTGTGTATGCAATGTTGTGTATGCAGTGTTGTGTATGCAGTGTTGTGTATGCAGTGTTGTGTATGCAATGTTGTGTATGCAGTGTTGTGTATGCAGTGTTGTGTATGCAGTGTTGTGTATGCAATGTTGTGTATGCAGTGTTGTGTATGCAGTGTTGTGTATGCAATGTGGTTTCCTCGCTCCTCCTCCACCTCACTCCTGCTCCGCCAATGTTGTTTTCTCTACTGCCATCCATGTACATACCCCCGTACACATACCCCCATCTACATACCCCCATCTACATACCCCCATACATATACACACAGATACAGAGCGCATTATCAGGGACAAGCAAGGTCTGGAGGAGGAGGCAACACAGGTCAAGGAGAAAATGGCGCACCTCAAACATGTGCTTTATACGAAATTTGGAGACGCAATCAACTTGGAGGAGTGAGGATGCACTTTTTGTTTGGTATTTGGAAGAATGAGCATGCACTCTTTCTTTCTTTCTTTTTTGGCATGAACTTTTTGGTATGAAGAAGTACAAAGTGCATTTTTTGCCATTAAAACCCCCCTGCAGCAACTGTTGTTACACGCAGCAGATAACACACATTGTAGTAGCATGAAACACAAGCAAACAAATAACACAACGCAGTGCTGAAAAACAATGAAACAGCGGCAGGGTTTGGATACAACACAAATGCTTTCCCACACATGTACACACCTGTACAGAACAACACATGAAGTGGCAACAGTACAGCCCGCCATAAACAACCCTGTTTTTCTCTTCAAATCATCATCACCATCATCACCATATCATTATCATCATCGTCGTCGTATCATGTTTGTACAAACATGTCATGTCATAACATTTTCATGTACCATTATGAAAGAAGCACATGGTCATACTTTTGGTCAAACATAACAACTCTTGGTCAAACAATGCAGCGCCATCATCAACCACATACTATACACAGACGCGCGTTTGTATAGGACATACACATGTATTCATCACGGCTGTGGATGGGTGGCTGAGGGGGCATGCATCACAAGCCACACATACTGTCAAGTGCCAATGATGTATCATGCACACAGATACAGTAAAGTGCAATTGATGCATGCCCCATCACAAACCATGCCCCACCCATTATGTGCACATATGTATGTGTTGTTTTTTCTCTCGGTACATTCCCTGGTACATTCCTTCGCAGGTTGCTGTCCCTCCTGCATCCCTGTCCACCCGCTGTGTTGTCCCCTCTCTTTTTCCCGCTCATTAATCCACCCTCTTTTTTCCCTCTGTCCTCACACATGCCTCTGTCAGACATGCATCTGTCCTCACACATGCATCTGTCCTCACACAGGAAGAATGCTCAGCAACCATCGTTCATGAAAGAATGGACACGCAGCATCTCGGCGCACTCTCACACAGCATGCAGACTACACATACATAGCTCGGCTGCAGACTACACATACATAGCTTGCAAGAATAAGAAGGTATTCCGTAATGTATTCTGTAGTGTTTAGACAATCTCTTCTCTTCTTCTTGACGTTCATCTTCTTTTGGACTTGGGGTAGACATCAAATACAATTGAAACCTCCGGACATGTGGTAGACATCAAATACGCTTGGACCAGCACCAAATGGACCTTCTAGAAGTACTGCACTACTGCTGTAGGAAGTACTGTTGTGTAGAAGTACTGTTGCGTTGAAGTACTGTTGAGGTACTGCTGCTGTAGTTGACTCGGAACAAAGGGCCACCATGAAATGCGTGTCGGTCAATGTCAAACAATCGTCCATGCACAAGGAGGGTATGAAATGACACAAATTGCCCATGACGTACACATGCCCTACTCCACATTGCCCATGACATCTGGTCGATAATTTTCCTGTGGTATGTTGTGACATTGGTGTATGTGTTGTGAGAATGTGGTGCATGATGACAATCACTCCTTTTATTGGTGCAAGTTGACAATCACTACTTTCATACAGCACATGCAAACACCATCCAAACACCATCCTAACACCATGTGTCAGTTACAAATCCACATCACCCCCCCACTCCACCCCCCCTTACACGCCGCCACCATACCCCCCCCACCCCCCCACCTTGACGGCATCGCTCAGCTTTGCATATTCCCCCCCCATCAACTCCAATATCTGGTGCCACATCCATACGCCAGACATGGTCGATGGTCCCTTGCCAAGCACCACATTTGCACTGGCAGCAGCAGGAAACCATACCCCAGCCTCACACTCTTGCTGCAGTTGGCCCGGAGACCACCCGGCATACCGGGAAAACCATTTAAAGTCACGGGGGGCGGCACGACCTGATTGCACGGCACCCAGTGCAGCATTGAAGCCACCCATGTACACACCATCCACAATCTTGGCAGCATCCTGTTGTTTGGGGGGGGGGCTATTGTGATATTGCTGTTTGTGGTGGCATTAAACTCTTGTTGTGGTGGTATTGAATCTCTCAATGGTGGTGGATCATAAGGTTTTCATAATGAGTATGACACACACATTCCAAGCACACATTTTTCAAGCACACACATACAGCATATACACCCTACCATATCATCACCCACCCACCCAACACAAACGCTCTCTCATATGCAAGAAAAAACTACCCCCCTATACCTTGAGCCCCTCCTGCCCGTGCAGCATGTGTACTGTGTCACGTCCTACATCACCACCCAAGTAAAGTATGTTTTCCTGAAACTCGGGACACAATCGCTGCATGGTGGATCCCAACCCTGAAATCGTGTGTGCAGTGGGACGGTTGAGGATGAGCCCTGCGCTCCCACGTTCAGAGTGCTCAAACAGCAGCAGCACCGCTTTGTGAAAGTATTGCTGTGTGTGTTGGGAGTGTTGTTGAGGTGCTGGGGAACATGTTGAGCAAATCTTCTCAATCCTACCACACCTGCGATTCCATGAACATGAGCGGGTGGGCAATGAGCAAACACCCTTGCTCTGGTGCAGGGAGACTGTGTGCCCAGTGTGTGGATTGCTCAGAGATTGGCAAAGATGTTTCACTTGCAACGAGGCGCGCCCTGTGTGTCGTGATGATCATGGTCGTGTGATGGTCGTGATCGAGTGATCCAGAGACCATCAACAACAGGCCACCCTTCCCAACCATACCTAAACTCTCGCCAGTCTGCATCAGGGCCAAGTGGGGGCAAACGAGCAGTCGAACCAGGTTGATCGAGGTAGGAACCTTGATTGTCATCAGGATCGTCAGATCTAGACGACCATATGTTGTCAGACCGCCTGCGATCGTACGGGAACAAGGTGCAATACGTGATGAGCACACTGTCCCATAATACAACACCAACTCGAGATACACCGCGCGGATACCTGCTTGCATCGCAAGATACGAGCCTGGCGCGCTTCTTCGGTGCCTATGTTGCACAGGAATGGCATCTATAACACACTGCAAGGTTGATGGTGGTGAGTCTGGGTACAAATGCACCCCATATCGCACCATGTTGCTTGTGGGTGTTTTGGCATGGTGAGCACAATGGCTTGCAAGAGTAGCAAATGGAAGGGTTTCGCCCCTCGTGAATGGTATAAGATGTGCCCCGACCATGTTGGGGTACTGCGGGGTTGGGCACAAGAGTGTGGAGCGGAATGATGCGTGGACAATGGCTGTTTCACTGGACGTGCTGTAGGTTTGGTGTGCGACCTGCTACGATACTGCAGCGATATAGGATTGTGGATGGGTATTTGTATGGTGTGTATCAAAGCAAGACTTTTTTGTTATTTTGTTTACCAGCTGGTACCAAGTCACAACCTAGTTGGGATCCCTTGTGCAGCCATGTGCTCCTTGACCTCACTAATCGCCACCTCCTCGCGATGGAAAATCCCCGCAGCCAGTGCTGCAGATGCCTTGGTGCGCGCAAACACATCTGAAAAGTGCACAGGCGCCCCCGCCCCGCTGCTCGCAATCACGGGGATGGTCACTGCACTGCTCACCGCCTCGACCAACTCCAGATCAAATCCCTGAGAAAGGGAGTATACAGAATAGTGTCTGCACATATTGCTGCTGTATGACACATAATTATGTGTACATAGCCTATAGGTGACCACAAACAAAACCATCACCCATACATTGCCAACGCCATCGCAGTCGATGCAATTGAGCAGAATCTCCCCCGCCCCCAGCGCCTCCACTGCACGTGCCAGTTCCACAGCCCCCAATGGACGCCCCTCACGCCCTCCTTTTACCGTACACTGCCACCAGCAGTAGCGCTCCCCATTGGGACCTGTGGATGCCGATTCCACCGTCTCCTGGGGACATGCTGCAGGATCTGCCACCCACACACGTCGTGGGTCAATGGACACCACAACTGCTTGTGCTCCATACACGCTGCTGATTTGTTCAATACTGCTGTCACCACGCCCCACTTTGCCATCAGCATAGTAGCGCTCTGCTGCATCTACGGCATCACTCCCAATCGACACCTTGTCTGCACCTGAACGGAAATACTCACCAGCAACTTGCAATGCACTATGATGATAAGGGTGTGTTTTTTGTTAGCATTATGCATGTGGTGTACCATGTGTTGTACGTGGTCACAAGCACCACAACAACCACTGTGAGCCCAACACACCAAGGATTGTCACCCCCCCAAAACAACACACCTGTACTGTTGTCCGTTGCCGTCCACAAAGTCACGAATGCCGCCACCCACAGTCAGTGGCACAAACACACCCTCACTGGTGCGCCGCAACACCTCGAGCATAGGCAGGTCACCAAGGGGAAAGTCACGAAACCCAGTGATGTTTAAAAATGTTACCTCGTCAGCTCCCTGCTCAAAGTAGCGCGTGGCAAGGTCGACGGGCTTGCCGAGGTTGCGCACATCCCCACCACCACCATCGGCATCGCTCTCGCGGACATCGTACTGATCCCCCTTGGTGACCACCAAATCACCAGCGTCATTGGCACGCACATCCAAACAGGCAATGACACGCTTGGCAAGGCCACGGGGTGCAGTTACGTGGTTGGTTGAGGTGGTTGAGGTGGATGCTGTCGCATTGCTGGATGTGCGCTCATCGTCGCCCAAAAACGCCCCGAGGATGCTCAGCCCTGCATCGCCACTCTTTTCTGGGTGGAATTGGGTGGCATACACGTTGCCACGGTTGACAGCAGCGACAAAACGGTCACCATACGAGGATGTGGCTGCGACCCAATCTGTGTTGGCATCAGATGGCATGGCACGAAACGAGTGCACAAAATAGACACGTCGTGCATCGTCGTGCGTGTTGGCACTGAGGACCGGGTTGGGATGGTTGAGGTCCAGTGTGTTCCACCCAATGTGGGGAATAGGCAAGCCATGGGATGCATCAAAGCGGGCCACCATGCCAGGGATGATGCCCAACCCTTCGCACCCACCACTCTCTTCACTGCCTTCAAACAGCAACTGCAAGCCTAGGCAAATGCCAAAAAATGGTCGATCACTCTGTATTGTGCGGGTGGTGATGTGTGTGTGATGGTGTAATGTGGTGGCCAACCACACCACATAGTGGGCTGGCCAGTCACACCACTATGCCATGGCCACAGCATCCTACCAAGATGTATTCCTTGAGTGGCTCTGCATACCCCTTGTCCTTGAGCACTGCTGCTGCTTGCCCGATGCTGCCCACACCAGGGAAGATGAGCTTGTCCGCAGCCAAGATATCTTGTGGTGATTGCACCTAGTTTGTGGGGTGTTGTGCAAAACCATGTGCATAATCACTGGGTCAAGAGAGCAACATGGTCAAACATGCAACACCATGCACAACCCACGTACATCTCTGATGCTATAGCCTAGTTTCTTGATTGCATTGCGCACGGAGCAGACGTTGCCCGCACCATAGTCGAGCAATGTGACCTGTTTTGTGTTGCTTGCAACAATCAGGCGAGCAGGTGATGCTCCACAACGGGTGCGTCTTTGTGCTTGTATAGCACGCACAGGGTTGTGGATGCTCGTGCTAGACATGCTGCAGGTATGATGGGCAATGTACAATGACGGTTGACCGTGGATATATGCCAAAACCCCTGCAGCCGGCTGTTTTTGGTTTTTGGATGTTTTGGTCGACCTCATACTATATTTGCCACCTATGCATGTGACTGCACTGCACCATCGCCCACATTTATTGTGGACTGCTCCTTCTGTCAACAAACACGCCCATCAACAACGACCCACATCACCACATCACCACATCACCGCCGCTATGCCCCCTAGCAAGACCACCAAACACAAGCAGCAGCAAGCCCTGGCTGAGCACTTTGGGTTTCCAGCCATCATTGAATCACAGCGGGTATGTGCACCCATCAACTCGACACATGTTGTATTGTTCTACATCATGCAGGTCTACCTTGGCACACACTACGCACCTATGAAAAACAACACACACGCACCCAACCATAACTCACAGGACCTCACCAGTTTATGGGCGGGGTATGGTACCATACAAGAGCTCATGGTGCGCAATGCCAATGACGACAGTGTCACACCATACATAGTCAAAGTGGTCAACCCTCCTGCGGGCTCTGGTGTTGCACATCACAGAAAAGTGCACTCGTATCAGGTAGTAGGGTGGTAGAGGTAGTAGTAGGTTGTAGTCTGTGTAATATAAAGCATAGAAGATGTTGGTTGTGTGCAGTTAAAGTGTTGTATAGGATATCATGGTATTCTATAGGATATCATGGTATTCTATAGGATATCAATGGTATTCTATATGATATCTCTATGCATCTTGCCATTGGCGTTGTGCACATACATTCCCCCGATCATTCCCTTTATACCACACGCACACGCAGGCACACACACATATGTACAATTATACACACACACACACGTACAGGTGGAGGCGTACTTTTACACACACCTAGCAGACGAAACGTTGCGTGCAGCATGTCCCCTTCCAAGGGCCCTGTATGCCGGCCCCTCCCTCACATGGGAGATGGACCACCCAGGTATATATGTGTAGAAAGAGTGCCTTTTGTTTTTTCAATGCATACCTGAATGCCTTGTGTTTTTTCCAAATCATGCCCGTCAATTCATGCACATCAATCATGCACATCAGCCCCCCCCCCCCCCCCCCCCCAACATCCTCCTCCTCCCACAACCACCACATCCTCCCACAGGCACCACCACCACTGCAGCCCATCAAGCAGGATTGGATCAGGCAGGGTTGACTCTCATCATGACAGACCTGCGGTCAACATTTCCCACACATGGTGGCAGTTTGGATGTTGACCATGCACGTGCAGCACTGTCATGGTTGGCTCGGTTTCATGCACATTTTTGGCAGCAGCCTAAACCAGAGGGGGTGTGGCAGAGGGGGACGTATTGGTACCTGAGTACAAGGTGTGGGTGGGGTACGAAAGGTTACAAGTCATACACACTCGCGTACACTCCACAACATGCACATACACACCTGCATCCACTCCACAACATGCACACACACAATATATACTCCATGCGTAAACATTATACATACAAAAGCATCCACACACACCCGCATCCACTCATTAAACAACACACACACACACACACACACACACACACACACACACACACACACACACACACACTCTCTCTCTCTCTCTCTCTCTCACACACACACACACACACATCTTCAGGTTGGAAGAGTGGCAGTCAATGGACAGTGATTGGAAGTTGTTACAGCAGCATGCACATGACGTGGATGCATGGTTGCAGGGGCATAGAGAACATGGTCGTGTGGATACACGCTTTACAACACTGCTGCATGGTGACTTTAAGAGTATGTTGTGGGTGGGTTGGGGGGGGGGAAGGGGGTGGGGGGGAGACAGTTGGTGTTTTGACAGGTGGTGTTGGTAACCCATATACACATGATATAGCACAGTTAAGCACATAGTATAGCACATACACACTCTGTTAGCACAATGAAGCACCTTGTGAACAAATGCTTGTGAACATCATGCTTGCAACAGCATCACCACCACATTCTCACAGGTGCCAATCTACTGTGGCGCACATCCCCAGCATTACAATGTGCTGCAGTTGACTTTCAATACTGTGGCATGGGGTGTGGTATGCAGGATGTTGCGTATTTCATGACATCAGCTGTGTCTGGCAAGGTAGGATTGTGTTTTGTATTGTGTGGAGGAGTGCTTTGTATTGTGTGGAAAAGTGCTTTGTAATGTGTGTGGCGTTCACATGTGTTGTTGCACTCTCAGGTGATTGGACAACATGAAGACGCACTGTTGCGGCACTACCACACCACATTGACATCTTGCTTGTCAGAACAAGATGCAGCAGAGTACACATATGAGGTTGCATTGGAGCAATTTGATTGGGCACTGCTTGATTTTGTGCGGTTTCAGGCTGGCTGGGGGTTTTGGGGGAATGAGGGGTGGGCATGCAGGAGGGCGCGCGTGTTTATGAAACAGCAGTTTGGCTCGGCGTGATAGTGCCCACGATGCATGCAAGCTGTCTGGTGTGTATGGTTGGTCTGGTTGGACAATGGCCCCCATAACCACCATTGCTACGAGAGACCAAGGCTGACTTGTTCCAACATTGCGTGTTTCCTTCCACATTGTTTGCAGATCCAATATTTTTACCTATCCATTTTGCAACATTCTCGCACACCAAAAACAACAGCACCAAACAACAACTTCATCAAAAGTCCGTGTGCAAATCTCTTGATCATCAATCCACGAAACATTTCGCAAACGCATACATCTCACATCATCTCCAATACTCAACGATGCTCAACATCTTTGGTGGCAGTCGTTCCAAAACCACCCAAGCAGCAGCAGCTTCCTTGACCACCGACGGGGGAGGTGGTGTGCCCCTGGAACTCATCCGCTACGATGCAGCCAGTGGCAAGTTTCAAGTAGGGGAACAGGCCATCAACGCACTGCGCAAGGTCAAGACACCCATCGGCGTGGTTGCTGTGTGTGGACGTGCTCGGCAGGGCAAATCGTTTATTCTCAACCAGCTGTTGGGCACTGCGGGTGGGTTTGAAGTGGGGCCGACTGTGCGACCCTGCACCAAGGGGTTGTGGATGTGGTCATCGCCTGTGAAACGCACCGCACCAGACGGCAGTGCATATCACCTGGTATCATTTTCGGTTTGCCGATGGTTTTTTTTACATGTGTGTTGTACATTGTACATTTGTTGTACATGCCACCACTGCAACCACAGGTGTTGCTGGATACAGAGGGTGTTGACGCATATGATCAGGTACACATCGAGTCCTGCTTGTGATACTCACCATTCTATACACGTGCACGCCACACATGGGCATTGTGTCCCACATCTCTTCATGTGCAAATCCCCTCTACAAATTTCTTCATGTGCAAATCCCCTCTCACATACACAGACGGGTCAGTATAGCACACAAATATTTTCCCTGGCAATCTTGTTGTCGAGCCTGTTTGTATACAATCAGATGGGTGGTATTGATGAGTCATCGTTGGATCGGTTGTCCCTGGTTACACAAATGACAAAGAAGATTCGCATTCGTGCCAACGAAGGTGGTTTTTTGATGTACAACATTTGTTACACATACACACTTGTACACATACACACTTGTTTACACACACACCTGTACACATACACACCTGTACACAAACACACCTGCATACACATACACACCTGCATACACATACGCACACCTGCATACACATACACACACCTGCATACACACCATCACAGGGAGTACCTCTGAAGCTGAACTATCATCCTTTACCCCAGCATTCCTGTGGCTGCTGAGGGATTTTTACCTTAGGCTGGAAAGCGACGATGGTCGCAAGGTACTTGTTTACGTGTGTTTACTTGTTTACTTTTGTTGTTTGCGTGTTTGTGTTTGTGTATACACACACATCATGTACTGTTTGTATGTGTGTGTGGTATGTGTGTGTGGTGTTTGTATGTGTGGTGTATGTAGTGTATGTGTGTGGTATGTGTATTCATATATGTGTGCCCATGTGTGTTTCATGAGCACCACAACCTATACAACCACCACTGCAGTACACCTCAGTCCCTTTATCCCACCCAATAACAACAGATTACTGCACGTGATTACTTGGAAACGGCATTGGCTGCTGTACCTGGTGCTGGACCTGATGTAGAAGCCAAAAATCAGGTAGGGGGGAGTGATATGTACACGTAGGTAGCAATGTGTAGGGATAGCAATGTGTACACGTAGGTAGCAAGATGTACACTATACACCAATGCCGTTTGTGTGTGCACCAGGTTGCATGATGGTGGTGCATACTGGTGGTGCAATATAATGGTGCAGCATAACTAACGACATACATAATGCTGCATCATCATGCACCACCATCATGCACCACCACCACATATCCTTCCCGCACGTATCCTCATCCTCCCCCCCCCCACAACACAGATCCGGGAATCAATAAAGGCCCTCTTCCCAGACCGTGACTGTGCCACCCTAGTCCGCCCAGTCAACGACGAAACCCTCCTATCCAAACTCGACAGCGTCCCCAAATCCCAACTCCGTCCAGAATTCGTACAAGGCCTGCAGCAGCTGCTCCCCATGGTGCTACGTAAAGCCCAACCCAAACGCCTGGGCAATGCAGTCGTCACAGGCCCCGTCCTTGCAGCTCTCACAGAAGCCTACGTGGGGGCAATCAACCAAGGGGCTGTGCCCACCATTGCCACCGCATGGCAGGGTGTCGCAGAGAGCGAGTGTCGAAAAGCATGCGACGCTGCAATCGAAGCATATCATGCGGCGTTTAATGTCTCGGTGGCGGCTGACGAGGCGGCGATGAATGCAGAACATGTGCGGTGTGTGCAGGTGGCAACGAGCGTTTTTGAGGATGCAGCGGTGGGGCATGAGGCGCCCAGGGTGGCCAATCAGCAGCGGCTGGGGCAGGCTTTGGAGGCTGCGTTTGCTGCGTTTCGGGGGAAAAAGCTCACAGAGGCTGCGTTGGGGTGTAGTACCATGCTGCGTGATGCTGGGGAGCGATTGGCACAGGTGTGGATGTGTGGTGGGTGTCTACTGTGTGCTATAGAGCAACCATTATTCAAACGGTGGTGTCTCATCATGATCATCATCAATAATGCCTCATCACCATCACATACATGATCATCATCAACCACCTCCTCATCATCATCCCACAGTTGGCACGGCAACCAGACACCACCATACAGCAACTGCAGTCAGCAATGGCAGCCTTCCAACAACAATACGACACCCAAGCAACAGGACCCAGCAAGTGGCAAGAGTTTAATGCCTTTCTCACAGGCCCCTTTAGCAGGCTGCTTGAGGATGTGACTGTCAGGCAACAAAGGGTGATGGAGGAGGCGAGGAAAGCCGCAGAGGCACAACGCGCATTGGAACACAGCCGTGCACAACAGGTGTGGGTGGGTGGGGAGGGGGGTGGGGGATGTGTGTGTATATGGAGGGAGGTGTTTCGTGCTTGGCACTGTGTGTATACCTCTGCTATGTGTATACTCCTGTTGCATGTATACTCCTGTTGCATGTATAATCTTGATCACCTGTATGTACAATTTGTATACACTGTATGTACATTCTTAACACACAATCTTCTTGTCACATAGTTGCAAGCAGACCGGGCTGCATTTGAAACCCGAGCACAACAAGCAGAGGTGCGAGCACAGCAGGCAGAACAACGTGTACAGCAGGCAGAAGGACGTGCGGCAACCGCCCTTGCAGAGGTTGCTGCACTACAAGCAAGAATACAGCAACTGCAGTCCACAACAGTATGTGTGTGTGTGTTTGTACGTGGATTGCTGTGGAGACGATGCTGTTGTGTACATTCATGTTGACTATGCACATTCATGTTGACCATGCACACCCATGTTGACCATGCACATTCATGTTGACCATGCACACTCATGCTGACCATGCACACTCATGTTGACCATGTACATTGATGTTGACCATGTACATTCATGTTGACCATACAGGATGCGGCTGTTGCAGCAGCAGGTGATTCAGCACGCCTGCAAGCCACTGCCCAACAGACACGCATGTCACAAGAAATTGCACAGTTGACGAGCCAAGTAGAGGGGTTGCTGTTGGGGAAAGTGGAATTGGAACGGTATGGTTGTGTGTGGTGATGCACACATATGCTTGGTACAGACGATTGGTGCACACATATGCGTGGTACCTACGATACATGCTTGTACATGCTTGTGTGTGTTGTGCAAAACATGCATCTCTCCCACTAGCAGCATCAACAACAGCCATACATGCAACATTTCACCCCCCTTGCTTGCCTTACAACCCCCCTTTCTTACCTTACAAACCCCCTTTCACATCCAACATCTTACCCTCCCTCAACAGGCAGCTGCGTGTGTTGACTGAAGCCGGTCAGCAGCAACAACACCACATTACAACACTCACAACACAAAACAAGGACTTGACAGCACAACTGGCCGCAGCACAGGCAGCTGCATCCCGCATCCCTGCTGTGCATGCTGCACCTGCTTTGGAGGTGTGAGCGTATGCATATGTGTGTATACAGCAGCATGCACAAATTTGTACACACATATATACACATGTACACATCATACACTTCCTGCCTGTGCCTTGACCACCATCATGCTTCCTCTCACCCCACCACACACATACACCCCCCCACCCACCCCACCCACACACCCACACACAGGATACTGAAATGGCGAGCCCCACAGCAGCCGCCACACCAACACCATCACACCCTACTGACCCCACTGCCACCTCCCTCACATACCCTGTTGACCCCAGTGGCATGACCATACCTCAGATTAAACAGGCGCTCATGGAGGGCGGACATGAGGCAGATGTGTGGGCGCTGGCAAACAATAAAAAGGCGAAAAAGGCGGATTGGGTTGCATTGGCACGTGCAAGAATTGGTGGGTAAAGGAGTGGGTGGTTGTGTTGGTGGATGGTTGTTCTGGGGGATGATTGTTTTTGGGGATGATTGTTTTGGTGGAGGTTGGTTGGTTGCAGACGATATCAGGAAAAGATTTGTAAAATCAAGCTGGAACAATTCTTTTCCCAATAGACTTGGTCTTACACATGTGTGTGTATGTACACAGAGATCACAGTGTTCCCTGATCACAAACAGTGTGCTCCAAACAAACCCTCCTTGATCACAAACAATGTTCTTGTTGATCACAAAAAAAATCCACAACATAAAACCATCACGGGTATCTGTGTATGACGTGATGAATACAAAAAAGCACCCTAGTGAGTGATACACCTGAGTACCAGAAACACATCGCCAAGGTGCACCCTATGCTGCGCAATACACGCAAATCAGGACCAACAAGTGCTGTTCACCAACAAGTGCTGTTCACCAACAAGTGCTGTTCACCAACAAGTGTTGTTCACCAAAAAGTGTTGTCACAAAAAATTGATTACTCCTTGAAGTACACTGCACGTGTACCCAGAGGGAATGGTTGTTCTGCAAGCACTGGCCTGTATACCTTGTGTCCAATGTGATCTGGTAACTCACGCATAAACAGGTGCGCCATCTGTGTGTGTTTGTGTGTGTGTTTTGTGTGTGTATAGATGTGTGTGTGTTGGGTGTGTGTTGGGCAACCAATATCTTTTGCACTGTATAGCAATAACAACACATAATAATATATAACAATAACAATATACCATTTGGTACTTGTCATTGCTGTGTGCCATCTGCTCCTTCCTGCGGTGCTGTTCAGCGTGGGGCATGTGTGCAACATACGCCCATGGATGCACGTGAAATTGAAAACCCAGCATGTGCAAGTAGTAGAAATACGAGAGCTTGTTGTAATTGTATCCTGTGTGGTGCAGAGAGGGGTGGTGAGGGGTGCATGTGCTGTGGGGGTACAGGCGTTGCAATCTCAGCAGCACAAGCATTTAAAGGGGTGCGTGCACACACACACACGAACGCGCGCGCGCCAACCACAACATCATTGACAATACATAAAGAAAAAGACAACCTACCCCTAAAGCGCTCGTCATATGAAGGCAGCTGTGTGCGCATTGCAATCACATAGGGCTCATACTGGTGTTGTGTAAGAGTATTTGTGTAAGAGTATTTGTGTAAGAGTATTTGTGTAAGAGTATTTGGTGTTGTGTATGTGTATGTCTACAGTGTACAATAGGTCTACTGTATACAAATAAGCACATGCACACCTCTCCTGGTAGCTTGTATAGTGAACCAGCACCTCCAAACTTGACTGTATACACGTCTTCTGCTTCCCACCTGTGTGGGACACAAAAGCAGAGCGTAGTAGCCTAGTGCACTAGAGGGGGGCGTATGTATCGAGTGTGTCACTTTTTATCACTGTGTGTGTATTATCATCCTGGTGCCCTACACCCTGTGTATGCTTGGTGCCCATACACGCATCCAACACCCATCCAACACCATTACAATACCCCTACAACACCATTACAACACCCCTACAACGCCCACACACAACGCTACTACCACACCAGTTGCTGTAGTTGGTATCACGGTGAAATGCTGCTTGAAAGGGTGCCATGTGCTGGTTGCTTACAGCCCATGCAAGTGCTTGCTTATCCCCTGTTATACATATACTATATGTTTATTGGTAATACTTATATATTTGTTGGTAATACATATATATTTATTGGTAATACATAAATTATATGTTCACAATACCTGTATACAACAATGTATGCTATGCTATTACCATGCCATGATCACACGATAGCACACTGTTTTCACACACTATTTACAAACGCCGACTGCTAACACAAGTGTGCATTTTGCTCACACATGCATGCATTCACATATGGAATGTGTGCATTGTGTGCATTTCATATGGATTCTTGTATCCCTTGTATTTCATTCATGTATTTCATATGTATCCTAAATATGTATCCCAACACCACGCACCATGGACGAGCACGTGTTGTGCTTCAGGTGAGGCATACTCCACACTGCTGTGAAACGCAGGCAGCACCAATAGGTTGCGGCCAGTACGAAAGAGCTGGTAGATTTGGTCATAGGCACTGCGATTGGTGGGATTGTGTAGTTCTGTACCAAAGTGTTGTGGGGCGACAAGGAAATCAGCATCCAGGAGCAGCACAAGCTGTGTGGGTGTTTTGGTGCATGTTTGATGAGGATGTGGTGGTGTGCTGTGGTACACATGATGTGGTGCATATGATGTGGTGCATATGATGTGGTGCACAGAGACAGCCGATTGCTTTCACACACGCACCTCTGTATGCGCCACATCAAGAGCCATGTTGCGTAATGTATTTGCAGGGTATGAATACCAATCATTCACCTCTGGTAGGTGCTCTGAAAACACAGACAGGTCCAGCTTACACCCTGGTGTGAACGTATGTGATGCCAGTGCATGTAATGTAACAACACATTGATCAGATGCACCACCATGATGATGCACCACATATGACCTATCAAGTGCTACTCAAAAACCACCCTACCTCTGACAGTGAGACTCTCAAAAAGCTGTTTGATGTGTTGCACAGCATGGACAAGGGTGCGTCCATGCCAGTCAGATGGGGGTGGCATGTATACTGTACCGTTGGCAAGGGGAACATATACAGCTGCTGCAATGCCACCGGCCCATTGATTGCATTGGGCAGCAAGGAATGGCAACCTGTGTGCGGCGGGGGGTGGGATGATGACTTTATACGAGTAGCAGTCACAAGGAACAACAGCCTACCTATCGAGGCTAAAGTGCTGCACAACCGTCACTTCATCTGGCAGTATGCAATCACAGCGCAGATCGAGCTCCTTGTTGAGTTTTGCTAGCCACCACGCGTTGCTGGGTGTTTGGAGAGCATCATCTTGTAAGTTAGTTTGTTGTTCCCGAGGCATAGCAACCCCGCACGCACCCATCTGCTTTCTGCAGTGATGCAGCATCTGCTGCTTGTATTGGGAAATCTACAATCAGCAAGGCCCAGATTGAAACAAGATACGCACACGAGATACATCGACTGTGGTGATCGACGTGTCGTGTTCTAGCCATTCCAACCTATATCGTGTTGCAATTGCGGTGCATTCTGATGATGAAAGCGCTTGTTTTACGCCACGTTTATGGCGTTGCGGTATAAATATTTGGCCTGTGTTTGTCCTATATTTGCTGCATATATCAACACCCTGCATATTTTTACACTGAATATATCCCCCAAACTCTCTCTCAATAACAATGACATCAAAAACACCACCCAATGACCATTCACACATTGGCTCCTTGGCGACACGCTCATCGCTGACTGGTCTCATCAATTCCCTCAAAACCATCAGTCCCCCAAGCCACGAAGACTTTCCCACTCCTAGCAGCCCTCAAACCGCCGTTGCAGTCAACGTGGGGGACGTATTTGACACGGTCACACAACCTTTGTTGGCAGATGATGACGACGAGCCATCCTTCAGCGCCAAACCAACAGCACACGGTTCGTGGTCATCCATGCTCGGCGAAGACAGCACACGGCCAGTGGGTGCCAGTGCCATGGGCGCAGCCTCCTTTCTCAAGCGCTCTGGTGGTATCGCACCCCCGGCTGTCCCCGCGGCGCCCATCAGCCTCGAGCGTGCAGCATCCACATCATCCACCGCCAAGGAAAAAGCACACGACATTGCCATTGCCGCTGTGTATGGCGTCATCAATTCCATAGTCACCATTCCAATCACACTCTCCTTTGCAGCAATCATCTTTCAGCACCCACTCTACCAACCGGTGCTCGGTCCCCTCGTCAAGCTTGTGTTTTTGAGTTGCGCATTACATCAATTGGTGTTTGTTGTGTTTTCCACGTTGCCATTTGCAGTTGGACAGGTGTGTAGGTGGTGAGGGGGTGTGGTGAGGGAGATTGTTTGGGGTGGGTGTGCTTGCGATGGTGAGAAGAAGAAAAAGAGAAGAGATACCTGCACGAATGTGTTGTGCAGTACAATGTGTTGTGTAGTACATGGGGGTTGATGATGATGATGCACAATCATTGCTACCTCTTCTGTCATTGCCACCACCACCATGACGTGATATCCACCCTGCCTTGCACCCCCCCCAAAACAGGTACAAGATGTGGGTCTGTTGTTTCTCTCCTCTATGGCATCTGCTATTGCTGTGACCGCACCAGCTGCAGGGTATACTGTACAGCAAACAGTTGCGACCATGCTCATATGTCTGACTACCAGCACCGCCATTGTGGGGTTACTCATCATTGTCACAGGTACGTGGTATCATGGGTGGGTGTGGGTGTGGGTGTGGTTGTATGTGGAATGGTTGTCGATTTTCTTGTATGCAGTGTGTATTTCTTGTATGCTGTGTTTGTTTTTCTTGTATGCTGTGTGTTTTTCTTGTATGCTGTGTCTGCGTTTCCTCTACGCTGTGTCTTTCTCCCACACCACATGTCTGCTCCACCATGTACAATCATCTCTACACAACCACACCAATGCATACCATACTCCCCCCAACCCCAACCCCCATTCTTACACAAACAACAGGCTACATGAAGCTGGCACAGCTTGTACAATACCTACCACTCCCAGTCGTGGGAGGGTACCTAGGTTTTGTGGGGTACTTTTGCTTTGCGAGTGGGGTTTCACTTGCCACCAACATGCGCATTGCTTCCCCCGCAAGTTGGATTGCACTATGTCAAGACCGTGGTGCGCTGCTCTTGCTAGCACCTGCTGTTTTAACATGGCTTGTGTTGTGGGTGGGGACGGCACGTTTCAGGCACCCGCTGGCGCTGCCCCTGCTGCTGTGTGCTGTGCCATTGGTGTTTTATGCGGTGCTGTATGGGATGGGGTATACATTGGAGGATGCACAGAGGAGCGGGTGGGTCAAGCCACCATCGGTAAGTGGTTTTTGTTTTTATTCCTTTTTTTCGGGGTGTGTTGGGGTTGTTGGGGGGTGTTGCGGTCCTCTCATCCTTGCATACCACCACCCACATGTACCCCCATCCACACCCACACACCACCACCCACTCACAGGAGCAAGAAGTCCATCAATTTTGGAAAGTATGGCAGGTATACAACATATCAGAGTTCCCCAGTGGTGTGTACTGGGCAGCCCTGCCTGCGCAGGCTGGGTTGCTGGCTGCATTGTTTTTTGTAGTTGCATTTGGCAGCAGCATGGATGTGGCAGCTGTACAACAGAATCATGCATGCCCACTGGACTATAATAGAGAGCTGATTACTGTGGGTAGGTGATGTTGGTGTGGGTGGTGGTGTATGTGAGGGAGAGTGTTCATTTCTGTGGGGAGGTGATGCTGTGGTGTTGTGGGCATGCTGTGGTTTGTACGTGCATGCTGTGTACACACCACTCCTTGTTTGCATACACCCAACTTGTACACCCTCACATCCATACACACCCACACCCATACCACACATCAAATCCCACCCCACACCCATACCACACATCAAATCCCACCTATACTATTCACTCCTATGCTCAACTCTATATCCTGTCTACACTATTCACTCCTATTCACTCCTTTTCACCACTACTACTCTATATCCAGGGATATCAAACCTATACTATTCACTCCTTTCCACTCCTATTCACTCCTATTCACTACACTCTACATCCAGGGATATCAAACCTTGTCACCGGCATGGCAGGTTGTGGATTCACTGGCTCATACATTTTCTCACAAACCATATTTAGTCAACGCATGGGTGTGAAAAGCAGAGTCAACGGCATTGTCATTGTGCTGTTTGAGGGTGTGTTGTTTGTGTTGCCATGTTCTATTATTCAATTTTTCCCCTCGTATTTCTTTGGGGGGTTGATGATATGGGTTGGTGTGGACATATTAAAGGTGCGTGTGTGTGTGTGGGGGGGGGGTAACTGTAGGGAGGATGACACACTGACACTAACACTGCACACACATATACTGACACTGCGCACACATATACTGACACTGCACACACATGTACTGTATGTACGCATGTGATGCATACCACACGTACCTCAACCCTCAACCACACACATACATACACACACATACACATGCATAAACACATATACACACCATGCACATGCATATACACATGCATAAACACATATGCACACATATACCCACATGTACGCAACCCCGCCCCCCCCAGGATTGGTTACTCTTGTCGTATCACAAAGTGCGACTCGTGGAATTTGGTTTACTATGGGTGACATTTCTTCTGATATGTGGACTGGGGTTGGAATTGGGAATAGCACTAGGCATTGTGGGTGCATGCTTGTTATTTGCCTACAGCTATGCACGGGTATGTATATGTATGTGGGTGGGTGTATGTGTGGGTGTGGGTGTGGATGTGGTGGTTGTACAACATGGAATATGTGTGTAGTAGTTGTGATGTATGTGTCTGTGCTTGATGAATGCAGTGAATCTAAAGTATCTATACTTTGCTTGCATATGCACACCCCATTTCACCCCTCCCACATCCCCCCACAATCCACCCCCCCACCACCCCCCCATCCACCACCCCACACCCATCCTCACACACCACCAGGTTCATGTACACACCTTCAGTGTGCTCCCTAGTCGAAGTGGGAGTGCGAGGGGCTATGAGGAGCGAACCGTGTTAAATGTCCTTAACAAACGCATAACTGCTGTGTCTTTGAGTGGGTATATATTTTTCGGGTCATCTATAAAGATAAGTGATAAAGTGCAACAGCTGGCGATGACGTTGTTGCAGTCAGATAAACAGGTGTGTGTGATGTGGGGAGTGTGGGTGGGTGTGTGTAATGGGGGCGAGGGGATGTTTTTCTTTTGCTTGTGGTTGTGTATATGTATGTACATGTGTGTGCAGTCAGATATACAGGTGTGATACACACACAAGCACATACATCACCATCCCCACTCACACCCACCCACCCCACTCCCCTCCAACACCCCCCTGCATCCCCTCCAACACACACACCCACACTCACTCAAATACCCAACTCCCCTATATCACCTGTATCACCTGTATCCCCCATATTCCCTGTTTATCCCCCATATACACCAGGTGGACACACTGGCAGTCACTGGCCGCGTGGCGTCTCACTGGGACCTCACCTCTTTGCAAGTGTCCAATATACAAACCCTCCCAGGTGCTGTGGGGCAGTTGGATCAACAGACCAAGGCACTTGGGTATGCTGCGTTTGCTACTGCACCACGATACATGCTGCTTGATTTTCGGTATGATGTGTGTGGGGTGTGGGGTGGGGTGGGGTGGGGGTGGGGGGTATGTGCTGCTTGATTTTTGGCATGATGTGTGTGGGGTGTGGGGTGGGGTGTGGGCGTTTATGTGCTGCTTGATTTTTGGTATGATGTGGTTGGTGTGTGCTGTGTTGTTGGTGTGTGCTGTTGCCACTCATCATGTGACAATGCATCACATTCAAACTTCTGAAAAACACATGTTTCACTCTCTCTCTCTCTCACACTCACACACACACACAAACACAGGCGTGTCAATGGTTTGGACGCCACTGCTGCTCAAACATTTTCCACACTTGCACGCTCTCTTGCCTCTATGTCTATTCAATTAATACTCACCCATGTGAGTGTACCAGAAGTCAGACAATTACTAATAGCACATGGTGTCATCAACCAACATGCTGCTGCTCCTGGGTATGCACTCACAATGGATGGGGAAACAACAGTGGATGGGGAAGCAACAACAACGACAGCAGGACATCAACCCACAGCAGCGTCAGGTATGTCTGGAGACAACACACAAGCGCAAAAAAAAAACCACCACAAAAGTATAAATGATTACAATAAACATAGTTCTACAACCACAACCATTATTCACAACAACACGAGTCCTTGCACAACAACAGGTCCGGGTGCCTGTCGCTACTACCCAAGCATGGATGAGGGGTTACAAGCCTGTGAAGAGGAGCTCCTTACCCATGCACGAGCATGTGGGTTGCTGCCACAGCGTGCTGTGGAGCGTATGAGTGTGCAGGAGTGTATGCGGGGGCTGCTGGTGCACCCAGAGGGGCTGCTGCCGGGGGGGGCTACCCTGGAGCAGGTGTGAGGGGGGGGGTGTATAAAGGAGAGGGTGTCGGTGTACAAAGGAGAGGGTGTGTGTGTATACAGGAGAGGGGTGTACATGGGGTTGGTTCAACAGTATAAAGCACAACGCACCAAAACACACCCAACAAAGAGCACACTATACCACCAACTCACTGTGTGGTGATCGACACACCCAATTGACCAACACACAGGTGGTGAGGGAGGTGCCCAAGTTCCTGACCATTGTCACATTCCCCCCCCAAACACTCTTATTTGACATGGGGCACCCTTCAGATGGTGTGTTTTTCATCCTATCAGGACGTGTTGTGTGTCAGGTGATGCAGTCTGGTGTGCGGCTACGACAACCGGTATGATGATGATAATAGGGTTTCACAAGGATGATCCTTTTGTTTACGTGATGGATCATGATGGGCAAACGTTCCCTTTTTGCAACACCCACACGCAGTTTCATGGTGTGGACAACAAACAAGGATACATGCAGACAGAGCGGGTACGTGATTTTGTCAATGGCCCCGGGACCCTGATTGGTGACATGGATTTCATGGCGGGAAAACCACGGAGATTTAGAGCCATTGCACGTACCACGGTGGAAGCAGCATATTTGACACGGGATGCGTATGCAACATTGGCAAAGAAAAACCCTGGTGTCCTCAACGTGCTGCAGGCCGCCATGCTGCGCTCCATAGGGGAGCAGCTGGCATATACACTGGATTTGTTATACCAGCTGGACTTGGCTGATGGTTGAATTGTATACTCTCCCTGTGTAAACTCCATGTGAACTCCAGGTCATTTTCTCAGGAGAATGTGCATCAATCAAACTATGCTGGTGGAGAATCTCCTGGGCGCGTGTGTGGCTGTAAAAAGACCAGCCACTCAAAGTAAAGAATATCAACAAAGTATCATACAAAATCGTAACAGAGTCACACCGTATCCTTATCATGCTGCAAAACACACGCTGTGGCGCGATGCGTTGGTGCAAAGAGTTTAAATGGTGCGTTGATGGGTTTTTTGCTGTCTCCTGTATGAGAGTATCACAGCATCATATCCGCATTCGGATGTGTGGCTGCTTTTGCTGTGCGATTCGTGTGTGATTCACGATGTTGTGTCGTGTATGTGGCATGCAATCGTATATGGCTTGCAATTGTACGCGTCGGCTGCCGTTGAATTCATCTTGCATCATAGCAAACCCTGCACAAACGTTCGAGAGATACGTGCACTCGGATGATCATCAGACCCTTTCCATTCCATAGTCGTCATGTAGACCATGTCTGGTGACAAGGTCATGCCGATAACAGGTTGGACAAGAGATGGGGGGTGCTGTCCTGCGTTGCTTACACACAAGATTATTACTTTCAGGATTTTACACCCTCCATCACCCATCAGAAGAGAACACCAGAAAATACAAGCCCCGGGGAGGTATACGTACCCATCACACCTCTGCCACGCGCTGCAGGCCCTCCCACGCACCCCTCATGGGACCGGCCAAGCATCCCATAGAAGCCATCGAGAGCGACGCTGCATGGACTACCCTCCTGCAATCAGCTGCAGGCGTGCGGCTTCAAATAGAATACCATGTGTCAATCACCGTGCCTGTGCTCATGGATGGCTACGGGTACGAGGGATTAATGATGATGTTGTTGAAGATGTTGTTGATGGGGGCAGCAGTTGATGGATATTTGACAATGGTGTGATTTTGCACTAGGTGCTTGTGGTACAGGAGTTAAGTGCTTGTGTGCGTATATGTGTGTGCATGTATTGGTATGTACGTGTACCCACCCACTCCATACTCACAGGTGGCGCAAGTTTGGGGAAAAGTGTCAAGGCAACCTACTACGTAGCTATTACAAATGCAGCCAGGCACAGTGTCAAGCTCGTAAATGGGTGCAACCACTGGCTAATGGGGTGCTGCGGGTATGTGGTTGGTTGCTGTGTGTTTGAAGGTGTACAGTGCATGTGGATGTGTGATTGGTGTGTGTGGTGTATGCAAGTTGGTGGTTGTCATGTATATTTTGTGATGTTACATTACCACATGCGTACACACGCACACAATCACACAAAAATCTTTCACACACATCACATAAAAATCACACACATCACACAGGTGTTTTATTATGGTGGAACACACTGTCATGCCCCCCCACCCCCCTCGACCCTCACCAATCCACCCACACGCAAGCGCACCCGAGGTACACGTGCCGCACCCCCCACCCACCCACCACCCCACGCACCACCCCCACCACTACCACTGATCACCATGATGGGTGGCGATACTGGTGTACCCACTGTGCCGGGTGGTGCTCCCATGCGTGGGGGTGTGCAGGCAACAGGTGGGGGCAGGGGCAGCCCACAGCCGAGTGAGAGTGGGTTGACAAGCAGTGGTATGTGGAGGATATGATATGCTACACATGATATGCTACACATGATATACTTGATGCGCATGCGTATGTGTCGAATCATGTGTATGTGTCGAATCATGTGTATGTGTCGAATCATGTGTGGTGTGCGGTGTGCATGTTGCGTTTCCCTGCCCACAGTCACCAAGTCAACGTATGGTCAACATAATGTTGATCGTCCCCCATGCGCAAGCATGCAACACATGTCCATTTCGTCACCATCACACATACACAAACACAGCCACAGAAACCATTGTCACCAGCAGCCCAACAAAACCACACACCATGTCCACCATCCCACCCCCCTGCCACCCCCACCTCCCGACTGACCGCTTTCACACACACACCTCATGCACCATGACCCCTGTACCACCTCCCAAGCTGTACTACCTCCCACACTATGCCCTTGATGGCATACCATTGGAAAGACGTGCACCACTCCAACCACCCCCACCACCCCCACTCGGCACCACCACCACATGCGATGCTGAGATGGTGCTGGTCAACACATCCATGATCAACACATCCGTGGTCAACCCCATGATAAGCAATGTGAGACCACCAGTGGAAGCTTCAGCAGTGCTTCAGGCAGGTGCAGAGGAAGTTTCTGATGAAGATACCAAGAGTGGTGGGTCCATGTGGGTGGTACCACCTTGGCATACACACAACCATGGGCTACAACAACAACAAGCACAGCAAATACAACAAGAACACTACCACCACCACCACCACCAAGAAGGACAAAGGCCCCCTACCCATGAAGAACACCACCATGACCCACACTGCTGTTATCCCCCTCATGCGTTTTCATGCTGGCCCCTGTCGTCATATGAAAGCATAGAGTGGTGTGCCATTGATGATGATGATGATGTGGATGCAGTGGTGGATGGGTGGTTGACGGATGATGTGTGTACACATGCGGCTGTGTGTACACATGCTGCTGCTGATGAGGCAGGTGGTCTACAACACACATGCAATGCAACACAAAGACAGCATGCAACAGCAGCAGCACGACCACTTGTGATGTCACCGACTGTGTGGGTGAATGAGATATGTATGGATGCTGGTGAGCACGAGCGGGGTGGTGTGTGTGGTGGGGGGCAGGTGACCAACGGAGGGGGAGGGGGGGATGGCCAGGAACAACACCATCATGGGGTGGGTGTGCCGCCACACGACAGCCATGCAGGGGGGGAGGGAGATGATAATGATGATGGAGTGTATATCGTGTTGGATGGGGATACCCATGTGGATGAACAACGACAACAACAGCAACAACAACAGCAACACGACAATACACCCACGCCTCCAGCCAAGCGCCAACGACAGCATGCAGCAGACATGAGCGGTGCCACACTCCCCACCACCACCACACAAAATAACCTGGACCAGGACAACAAGGCCACCCACCACGAACAAGCCCACCTCCAACAAACCGAGCCCCAAAACACACACCCCAACACACTCTGCCCGCTCGTACACACACCAACCACCACCCCCCGCTTGTTGCGCTTTCCCTCCACTGTGCTCGATACCCCCCTGGATGACTGGGATGACGTGTCCCAGCAGGAAAATGTACTGCAGCTCATGTTCGAGTCTGATGAGGGGCTGTGTGACGTGCTTGAGGCAAGGAGGGGGGTTTCGCTGCAGGGGTGGGATGTGTAAGATGGTGGGGTGTGGGATGTGTGACGAGGGTGTGTGGGATGTGTGACGGTGGGGTGGAGGCTGGGGGTGGGGGTGGATGGCGTAAGAGAGCAAGGGAGGGGATGCAATGTAACAGTGGAATACTGTGGAAATAGTGTGGTGGAAACATGAGGCAAGAGCCCACAGAAACATATGTGCACAAGTTGTGAAACTCAGCTTTTTGGTGTTGTGGTGTCTCATGGACACGTGCTTTGTGTACACAATAAAACAACATGTCAGAATGACAGCATATGAAGAATTAATCATCCCTCCTGTGTGTACTCTGGTGTATTCCTGCTGCAGAATGGTGCATGCTGTGCAATGGTGTGCATGCATGTGCAATAATGGGTATGCATGTGCAATGGTGTGTATGCATGTGCAATAAGGGGTATGCATGTGCAGTACAGTGTAGGCAAGCCGTGTACATTTGTTGTTGTGGGGGCCCTGCAGGAGGGCTGCCCCCTTTACTTTCTTATTTGTAATTTCAGGCAACAAGGCACGATGTTTGTTTATTATATGCATGCAACATAATGTGTGTCGTTTTATAAACACGACATGCACGTTGTTCTTGTGTATGATAGGATGTATTGTTTACTTTTTTGTATTGTTACTTTTTTGTAGTAGTTTTTTGCCTTTTGGTGTCAACCTTGTCTTGTAGATTTTTTTGTGTGTACATTGATAGTGCTGTTGTAACACACATATTCATCACCATCCATGATGCACATCACATATTCATCACCATCCAAAGGAAAGATGAACAATGACAATACATGCGTGATTGTATAACACAATGCTGAAAATACAAAACACATGCGACAATGCACACCGAGAAACAAGGTACATAAGGTGACGTGCAGTGTGTATACAAGTACAGGAAATATAAGACAGTGTGCCGTTGTGTTTCATACAATACCATACGCTTCGAGTCACCCTCACAACCTACGGTATTTACACATTATCACAAACACACATAGCCTCTATGTACATTCACTTTCACTTCTCAACAATACACCCTCTCAACTATACACCCTCTCATATATACGCCCTCTCAACTATACACCCACCTACCCACCCTTCCTTCCACATACCCACCCTCTCACACAGCCTCTCAACACACAGCCTCTCAACACACAACTTCACACCCACCCACCCCGGCCCACCCACCCCTCACATGTACATAAACTCCCCCCCCCTCACAGCATCCTCCGCCCCCACTGCCTCCTCCGCTGCCCTCTGCTCCCTCGCCTTGTACCTCTCATAGGCCTCATCATCTGTGGGGAGTTCGTGCCTACACATGGGGCATGAGTTGTTGTGTTCCAACCACGGGTTGAGACATGCTGGGTGGAAGACATGCTTGCCGTTGCATGGCATGATGACGACTGTGTCACCGGAAACATAACTGTGGGTGGATGTGTGGAGGTGGGGGTGGGATGTGTGGGGGTGTTCGACTGGGGTGTGTGTGACTAGGGGTGTGTGTGTGACTAGGGGGTGTTCTGACTGGGGGTTGTAAAACAAGGCAGGTGTGTGCATATGTGATAAAATCACATACATGTTCCACAACATTCCACACACATTACATGCAACAACACATGCAACAACAACCCACACAATACATGCAACAACACACACCCTCCCTCATACAACATACCCTTCCATACACACGGGACACTCCATGCTCGCGTGCCCAAGTTTGACCAACGCCTCCTCGGTCAACCGAATTCTCCTCATGTTTCTGACCACCTTTTTACTAGCTGGTCGAGGTCGGGTGGGATCAACCCCCTCCACACCCCACCCTGCGTCTTCAGTGAACAGTGCCAAGTGGCTGGCAACCTCTAACAGCTGCTGCAGGGCTTCGGGGGACAGGCCAAGTTGCGGCATGGTGCGAGGATGATGATGATGATGGGTGCCATCGTCAAGGTGGTCGGTGGGCTGTGCTGTGCTGTGTTCTGTAGCAGTGCCATTACTGTGTGTAAATGCATCGCCCATGCTCTGTGTGTATGGGTGATTGGGTTTTTGTGTATGCGACTGGTTGAGGGTGTGTGTTGATGTGCAGCCAAAAAACACATACCCGCAAGAGCTGCTGTTCCAGGTGATACAATGCCCCAGGCCCACTGCGTGTGTGGTCTGGCTCCTCACTCAGTTGTCCCTCAAACAGAAATGAATTGTTTTGTACAGGCACTTGTGGTTCTTCTTCCAAGTCATCATCCCCATCGCCTAGAAACGCCTTGATGTCACATGTATACTGGTGCAGGGCTTGTTGATACTCTGGTTGGTGCCTCATGATGGGCGTGGCGGCATTGACAAGATCAAGGACTGCTTTCCAGTAGACAGGGGAAGTGTATCGTGACTTTAAAAGAGACATGCATCGCGCAATTGCTTGCATAACCCCTTTTCCATCGCCCATTGATGGTTGTGTTTCATGTTGTATTTCGGATTGCCTGGCACATGCTGCAGCACCAGCAGCTGTGTTGGCGATGTACGCAAGGAGTTGTTCAATCCCTTGATGAAACGTCTTTTTCGACTTGATCAGCTGCATAGCAGCCTCAATCTGGCTTTGTGACATGGTGGTGTGTTGCTTGAATGTATGATTAATCAATTAATGTGTAAAAATAACAAGGAAATATTGATGTTTCTAGTACCACTCGTCCCTCGTCACCACCCTCACACCACCATCCCCCATCATGCCCCTTGCATCCTGGGGTCATCTACAAACACCGACAGCTTGATATTCATGGCTGCCAGCTCCACCACCAGGAAACGAAACACTGCTGGGATGGCAATCTGCTCCACATATTTGCTGCTTTTACATATGCTACACTCCCATCGTCCCTTGGATACCGCTGTGATGTGTGTGTGTGTGTGTGATGTGTGTGTGTGAGGTGTGTGTGAGGTGTGTGTGTGTGCAACAGATATATGCTATTACACGAAAACTCGTTCTTGCCACTGCATTGTCTATGTTGCAGCACAGCACCCTCACCCTCACCCCTCACACCCCAACACCCCTCACACCCTACCCCACAACATCACCACCATACCTCCCGAGTGCCCCACCATGTGCTCCATCCCCTTGGGGGTAGCATGAGGCACCCATGTGGGGCTCAACAACGACCCACATGCATTACACATAAAACACGGTTTATAATCACTACTGCTATGCAGTCTGTCATGCAGGAGATAGGCTGCACCATGTGCCAGGAGAGAGTCGCGTTCCATTTCACCAAAGCGTATACCACCACCCACTTTACGGCCCTTGATGGGCTGGTAGATAACTGGGTCCACTGCACCTGTGGCACGTACCTGTTGTGTATAGATGGTGCGTGTGAAAAGGGTTTGGTGTGTGTGTGAAAGGGTGTGGTGGAGTGTGGGATGTTCCACTATATATACACCACAATGACATAAATATACACATTCGTATGTATTTGCAAACATGTGCATACCCAGAAGCACTCCCAGACATCCAGCAATACACACACAAACTTAAATACACACATTCCAACACACACACACACACATAAACACACACTCATACCTGAAATTTGTCGCTCACCATATGTCGCAGTCGTTGATAATACACACACCCCATGTATATGTCCGCTGCAAACTCTTCCCCTGTGATGCCACTCACCATTGTCTCACCTGGTGTGTGTAGGTGTAGGTGCGTGTGTGTGTAAATGTGGGTGCCAACATCGGGTGTGAACAGGTGCGTGTGAACGGGTGTGTGTGTATAGGCAGGCGCATGCAGGTGTGTAGGGATACCCACATAATGAGAAGCATATTGTGTGGTGCATGGAGAAAACAAAACACATGCGTGTACATGAGTATGGACAGTACATACACATGCATTACACATGCATTACACACACACACACACACATACACACACACACACACAAATACAAACCTCCCCACTTGGAGAACCCAGCTTCCTCGAGGGCCCTCCCAAATATTTGTGCAGGGGCCTCCTTGGCACCCCCTGCTGTTTGGAATGGTGTGGCATCCACCCATTCACCCTATTGTGGGGGTGGGGAAGTGTGTGTATATGTGTGTGTAGGTGTTTGTATATACGTGTGTACAGGTGTGGGGAGTGTATGTGTTGATGTGCATGTGTGTGTGTGTGTGATAAGGCAGGAACATGTTGCTCTACGAGCAAAAAAACACACATGCAATATACACACAGACACCACCACCAGCCCCCCCCCCCCCCACCCACCCACCCACCCAAACACACACCTTGAGTGCCCCAGCCTTGGATGCCAAACTCTCAATCAACATCCCAATAGTCATTCGTGAGGGAAACGCATTTGGGTTGATTATCAAATCGGGACGCATACCAGTCTGTGCACTGAATGGCATATCTGCGTCTGGCCACAGCTTTGACAACACCCCCTTTTGACCATGACGAGAAGAAAACTTATCGCCAATAATGGGGTTGCGGTTAAAGCGGAGTTTAATGTTGGCATGGTCGAGGGAGGTCGAGGAGTTGTCCCCTCGACCGATGATGGTGACTTGGTCAACAGTGGCTACCTCCTTGCCCTTCAAACGTCCTGGTTTGTTCTTGAGCTTTTCCCCATCGTGTATGTTGTAGTAGGTTTCGCCGGGGTGGATGATGGCGCCCACATGGGGCAAGCCGTCGACGTCGATGCGGTCACCGTTGGGGTGGGTGGGGGTGGGCGCGAGGGTGGTGGTGGTGGAGGTGGGTTTGGTGTCGGTGGGGGGGGTGGACTGGGTGGGGATGTTGGCTGGGAGGGGGACTTCCCACAGGCCCTGGGTGTTGTGTTTTTGGGGGGAGGTTGTTTTTTTTTGGGGGGGGTGTTTTGTGTTTTTGGGGGGTTTTGTGTTTTTGGGGAGGAATGTTGGAAATACACGGGGGAGGTGGATGCAGGAAGAAAATAAGGGGAGCACGGCGTACATGCATGTGACTTTGGTAGTCACATACAACCCCCCCCACCCCCCTGTTGTTTCCCACACCCCACCCAACACGACATACCAATTTCCCCTTTTCTCGTTTCACAAATGGTTTTGCTGTCCCAGTTTCTGCTTGAAACCGTTGTGTAGTTGACCCCGACTCTCGAAGATCATGCATTTCCGTCTTGTACAGGCTGGCATGTGCAAATCCCCTATCAACTGAGGACTGATTGAGTATCATGCCATCCTCCATATCATACCCTTGTTTGTGGTGTAGGGTGTGTATTTGTATATCTTGTATTGTATTGTATTTGTTTTTCTATATCCCACCTGTACACGCCAACACACCCAATGATACACACACACCATACAATACCCACCCCACCTGTATACGCCAGCACAGCCACCACAGCATTGGTACCATTGGGATACTCATCGAAGTGATAGTCTGTGTATCTATGTGTACGAGCTATTGGTGTTTGGGGCATGAGGAGTCGATACAACTTGCCATCAGTGCGATACGGGTAACTCTGTGTGTGTGGAAAGGTTTTTTTTTTTGTGTGTGTGTGTGTGACAGACTGTTGTACTATGATGCATGGAAGCAAAGCAAAAGTGCACCCTACACACTCCCATTCCCCCTACTCCAACACCCCCCACAACTCCCTCCCTCCCAAGCACCCCCCAACACATACATGCAATGGGTTGCCCATCGTCTGCTTGCCCATTTGACACTGATACATGTTCCTTGGTGATTGATTAAAGTCCGAATAAGGCGTCAATGACGCCACTATAGACAACATCGACACACTATCCAGCTCCTCATGGGTGTGCTGCACCCCCGCACTCCCCCCGGGCCCCCCATCGGGGCACCTAATATCCAACGACACTTGTTCCAATGGGCCAATCATCTCCCTACGGCGTGTGGCCACTTGACGCACGGGGCGTATGAGGCGGCTTGTGGTGGTGAAGAGAGCGATGCAGGGGAAGGGGCCCCCTTTGGTGTGGGGGAGCATGGCTATCTCCGTGGTGGCGGGGAATGCTTGTTCTAATGGCTGTGTGTGTGTGTTGGGGTGGGGGGGATGTTGGTGTGTGTGTTGGTGGGTGGGTGTGACAGAGAGGGGTTGGGGGGGATATTGGGTGCGATACACACACATCCACATGTAGTCAATCATGCGCATTATAATGCATACATGTGTAGCACACTCCACACACATACAACCACGCTTCACCTACCACCCACCACCCCCTACCGTCAATACGCGCAACGGTGCCGCACCCTCCCCCTCTCCTTTCCCATCCTGGTCCCCCTCTCCTTTCCCACCCTCAGGCCCCTCCTCCATTGCCAGCAGCTGGGCCTTGATTTCCCGCAGGGCCCCCACCAATCGAGGTGCTATAGAGGACAACACACGCCCTACCAGCACACCATCGAGCAGGATGGGGAGCACGTGTGGGGCGGGGGGAGGGGGTTGGAGGGAGGAGGCGTCTTGCATGCCGAGGTGGGTGAGGAGGCGGGTGATGGAGGACGTGACAGACTGTGTGTGTGGGGGGGTGTTTGTGTTTGTGTGTGAAAGGTGAGGGGGGTTTTGGGGGGTTATGGATGTGTTTTGTACAAGCAAGTGATAAAATGTGTGTTCGTATTGTGTGTGTGTTGCATGTGTGTGTGTGGGTTGTATGTGTATTGCATGTATGTATGTTGCATGTGTGTGTAAGCAAAAGAGAGGGAGCAAAGACAACAATCCTCTCATCCACACCTCCTCACAACAACCCCACCAAACACCAAACACCACCACCACCCTCCCATCCCCCCCCTCCACACCACACCACACACACACCACACACACCTGTGCATCCTCCACATCATGTGTAGGGTAGGTTACTATCTGACAGGGGGCTGCCAAGTGATTCAGTAGACCACAGGGGGCCCCATCTGGCGTGTGTACTGGGCAAAGAAATCCCCATCCTTCCGGAAGGAGTTTTCTTACACTGCTGGTGCGACTGTCGTTGAAGTATGCACCTCGATGTACACTGTTTTGTATGGATGGGGGGGGGGGGAGTGTGTGTGGGGGTGTGTGGGGGTGTTTTTCTTTGTCTTTGTGTGTAGCCTGTTGTGGGGGGGGGGGGCGCACATACCTTCGAAAATGGCTTATGTATCGAAGCCAGTTTAGCTTCTCTGCCACCACTGTAAACCCACTTTGTTGTGGTACATCAGGTCTTCTGTTTGCTATGTCCACCTTGAGATTGCCTGAGTGTGTGTGTGTGTGTGTGTGTTTATCATGTGCGTGTGTGTGTATTGTGTGTGTATGCATCATTTGTGTATGTATCATGTGTATATGTATCATGTGTGTATGCATCATGTGCAATTATTCATGACTGTGTGCTGTTGTACCATTTTCTGTCAACTATCATCTATCATTTATTTCTATTTATTCATCATCATCATCATCCACATCATCCACATCATCACCATCATCATCATCATCATCATCACCATCATCACCATCATCATCATCATCATCATCACCATCATCACCATCATCATCATCATCATCATCACCATCATCACCATCATCATCATCATCATCCACATCATCACCGTTATTGCATACCTGTGTTGATCATGTATTCCATCTTGCTACCAATATCTGGTACTGCATTCGCAACTGAGGAGAAATACTTGGGACTCTGTGTGTGTGTGGGGGGGGGGTGTTTTCGGGTTTTTCGGGAAGTAGGGGTGTTGTGGTACACACAGACTATGTACGCACACTGTGCACGTACATCATACAACACCACTATACACAAATCATACAACAACACCATCATACAATACCACCATCATACACACACATCATACAATACCACCATCATACACACACATCATACACACACATCATACACACACATCATACACACACATCATACACCATCACCACCATTGCACACACCATGAGATCACACTTGCCAGGGTTGCGTGTGGCATCTCGTTGTAGGTTTCGTTTAAAGTCATCCCCCCAATCCAGAAGCCTCTCACGCAGTGCCTTGGACATGAGGGGGCCTGCCAGCAGCACCTGTGTGTGGGGGTGTGGGTGTGTGGGTGTGTGTATGTGGGGGGATGGGAGAGGTGTGCTGCGTAGGTATGCATGTGCACAGGTGTATACATGCATACGCGCAAAACACATCACATACACAAGCAACACCACCTACATCACCACCACCCATCCAATCCCATCATCCACATTCCATCCAATCATCATCCCCTCACCTCATGGTGTGCCAATGAATCCACATTATCTTCTGCACACTGCCCCGCAGCCAATGCATACAACTTTTGCACCATCAGCACCAACAACAAAAACTTGTCCTCCATGCTCGACAAGTGAATGAACAAGTACCGATCCAAAAACCACATGCCGACATCCACATCACTCATCGGATCATCCCCCATCTTGAGCTTGTCACGCAGCTGTGCCCCCAGCCGCGCCGCTGCCTGCTGGGGCGTCAACACACCCTGCCTGTGACACTCTCGTAACAGTTTTTCAGCTCTGCGCGCAACAAACACCGCAAAATCACTGGGTTCCTCCCCCTCGGGGCCCCCCTGGGCCGGCGCAGGGGCCCCTGCGACCAGATGCGCATACAGGTCCCGTTCACTGAGTGAAATAAGGGCCCTGAGGAGCAGGCCAGTGGGGATAAACGCCTCCCGGTTGCCTATAGTGACACCTGTACGCACGGTGCCCTGTTCTTCGTAGTAGCACTTGATGACGGCCCCTCGTTCGTCTGGGAGGACACAGCGTATGGTGGTGGCATAGTCGGTAAAGGTGGGGTAGCGCTTGGCGTTGCTGGCGCGTCGAATGCCCACCTTGTGTTGAGGGTGGTGGTGGTGGTGCACATAAACACCTTGCACACACCATGTGATCATTGTCGACATCCCAATCATACCACATAGTTGCGCTTTTGCATGATGACCATTCGGATAATGCGCTCAATTCCGTTGCAGATAAAGTACCCACCCATCTCATATGCCTCTTCCTTTTTCGCGAGCAGTTCTTTGCAATCCATCCCTGCTGTCCAACATGCTACACTGCGCACCATGATTGGGATGCTGCCCAATCGCACATCCATTTTGAGTGGCGATGCATCGTCCACTGCAACAAGCAGCTCTGCTGTTATATCACCCCGATACGAAGTACCCTGTTGGACGAGGGTATGTAGTGTACAACCTGTCATCGAAACACATGCACCAGGTGCCCACCACCCCGTACCGCTTGTCGGCATTCTGTTGGCCAGAGCTTTTCGCCCGAGGTGCCTTTCGGTTTTTGGTAGCGGATGTTTTCAAACCATGCACGCAGGCTGTGCACTGCTTCTGCTCGCTTGATGGTGAACTGTGATGTTGATGGTTGACCAAAACATTGTGTGCTGACCAATTAAAACCTGAGTCCTCAACACCCTCAACACTCTCAACACCCTTAACACACAACGCCCTACCTCAAAGGGCTCGAGGCCGGCCACCACCGACGCCATGCCGTGCGTGAGAAAGAAATTGAACGACTGCAAATGTGGAGCCACAATGGACGTAAATTCTTCAGGGACGGTATCGCCATGATATGCACCGTCCAAATGCTCCATGGTGGTACGTCAACAACGACGCAGGAGGCTGCCAAGTGCAGGGATTCTCTTTTATGATCGGTGACTGGCTGCCGCCACGCAACAATTAGCAAAGCATTTACTACAACGCGCAGAGTACAATAACGACAACCCACAGCAGGTAATATAAACAACCAAAATGATGATGATGATGTAGTACACGGGCGGGCGTTTTTTTCCAGGCACATTCCTCCCAGGCACTTTTCTCCTAGGCACATGTTTCCTAGGCACAGCACATGGGTTTTGCCTTGTTGCGGTCCGGTGCCGCTGTGAGCTGAATGCCACCCTCCCGCGGTGGTGTGGGTGCAGCTGCCTTGGGCAACCGCTCTGCAATGTCTTCAAACATGGCGTTGACGTTGGTGTTGGATTTGGCAGATGTCTCCCAGAGCACCAACCCATTTTCGTCTGCATAGGCCTTTGCCTCCTCCATGGTCACCTGTATGGTGTAGGTGTATTGTAGATGTGTATGTATTGTAGATGTATGTTTTGCAGATGTGTGTGTAGATGTGTGCTGTACATAATTCGCACAACGCCACCCACCTGTCGATTGTCTTCCAAATCTGCCTTGTTCCCTGCCAGCACCATCACCATGTTGGGGCTGCCCTGTCGTTGCAGCTCCTTGACCCAGTTTTGTGCTTTGACAAAGGAATCAGCATGGGTAATGTCATACACAATCACCGCTGCCGATGCACCTCGATAATACATGGGTGCAAGGCTGTGATATCGTTCCTGACCAGCTGTGTCCCATATTTCAAATTTGACACCTTGTTCTGGAAGTGTCTTGGTGAGGAATGCTGCGCCAATGGTGGATTCTTGATAATCATGGAATTGGCCCTTGACAAAGCGCAACACCAGACTGCTCTTGCCTGCACCCATGTCACCGAGCAGTACCAGTTTGGCTTGTCGTATGTTTTGTCCTTCTGCCATCATTCGGGTAAATGTGGGGGCAGCAGGGGATGCGGCGGATGGTGCGGCGGATGGTGCATCTGCTGCTGACATGGTGGGGATGTTGTTACGATGCTGCTGTTGGTGATGGGGGGCTGGCGGTTGATTGTCGACGTACAAGTTCACGCTTGGCAAGGTCAAGACGCGCCTGTGATGATGATGTGGCGGTTGTGACGGTATATACACTGACCAACAACCCTCTCTGGCACAACCCTCTCTGACAACACCCCAACATGTACCTCTACAGATGCAAGGGTGGCGGTCAGGGCGTCGAGGCGGGTACAGAGTGCTGTCACTGACGCAACCTGGGCGAAATCACTAGAAGGAATTGCCTCGCGGATGCCAACAAGCTCTGTGTGAATAAAAACAGCGCTCGTCATGGTGATTATTCACACTACACACATCCACAAACAAAAAGGTCAAAACAAACACAGCTCAACAAACTCGCGAGATGGCGTACCTGCCAAAAACGAGTCAATGCAGGCCACTGCTTCGCTTTGCGATGTCACAGCACGATCGACAGACTCAAGATAGGTTGTCAGACTGTCCTGGATGTTCTTTTCAAGACCTGTGGTGCATGAGTAGAAGTTGTGTGGATGCTTTTTGTGATCTTGCTTGCAGTTGTGTGTGTGATTGTTGTGGTTGGACACAGCTCACCTGTAGCTAGGTTACCAGCCCGGGTGTCGTGCATGAATTTGTTTGTGTTGTTGTTTTGAGGAATGGTGTTTACAAAATAGTGTCCACCGGGGGTTGTGCTCTGTTGTGATGAGGGTGATGACCAGATGGTGTGCATCCTTCAGGTGGCGTGCATCACAGCAGGTACTGCATGGTGAGAGCAGTGCGTGGTGGGGATTTGCATCGCGCAGTGGTCTAGTTGGTCTCGTTGGTGTTGCAGTCCAGTTGGTGGTCAACTCAAAAAAACGTTTCACCACCAGATAAAACAATTATCCCTTGTGTTGGGCACCGATGCATCCATTCACATCATTCCTGCGCATTCCCGTGGCATCATGACCCTGTGCTGTTGATGTCATGGTGTCCTGTAAAGCATCAGTGTCCACGTAACACACCTCAAAGATCTCCCCTACCCCTATGCGGTACATAGAAACACTCATCATTTGCTTTTTGGTGTCCAGTATCCATGCAAGAGCAGCAGCACGCTTTGGTGATGATTTCGACACCTTGCCTGTTATTCATACGCCCCATGATGAACTCTCTACATCGACGGGGAGCTTTGTATTAGGATCGCAGGCACATGATCTTGACGATTCGGCAAACAATGTTGACAGGCATCAAGATGGTCAATTCAACGGCTCAATGTTGATGATGGTGAGTCTTGTTGTTTGCCTGGGGCGGTGGCATGTATCATCATACACAACATCATACCAACACAGGATGCTGCAGTGGTGGATGCACTGCGAGCGCGGTGTACCCAAAACACCACCACATTGCTGGGGCCTCCTTGTCGCATGCTGTGCCCCCACATACGCCACTATTACACATCGGTCATTGTCGGCATTGCCATTGGACCCATTGACGAGCCAAGAGTGCTTGTGGAGATGTGTACGGGACATGAAACCGTGCTTGATGTGCACCCCAACCTGCGTGTGATGGGCCATCATATTCACCATCCTCAGCAGCGGGGGGGTGCCATCAACAACCGTGCATTGTTGGAGGATGAGACACCAGGTGGCAACAACACCATTGCAGATGCATCAGTAACAACCCTCCCGAGTTTCATGGCACGTGGTATGCTGCTGGGATGAGATATTGAAATAGCATGGTGTATGCATGTTCTCATCACCCAAACATGCTCCCAACACACCCCCGCACCACCACAGCCTCTCATGAGCACTACACCCCCCCCGGTGTCACCGTCACCATTTCACCCCCCCCCAACCCCACCACCCCGCAAGCCCTGGGTCGGGGCCAATGGGCATTGGATCGCATTGATCAACGGGATGCAGCATTGGATGGGCAGTACCTCCCCTCCACTGGGGGTGGTGGGGAGGGTGTGACTGTGTATAGTCTGGATAGTGGGGTGATGGTGGGGCATGATGAGTTCAAGTATCTGGGAGGGGGTGGGGGATCACGGGCATCTGTAGGGTGCGTGGTGCATGGGGGGTGAAGGGGGGTTTGGTAGTATTTGTGTGATGTACATGTGTACTGTAATCCTGTGATGCATATGTGTATTGAACTGCATATGTATAGTATGTGCATGCATATTGACGTTACCATACACCAACCCACAGCCACAGCCACCCCCATCCCCCCACCCCCCACCCCACCCACACACACACCACAGGTGGGATTTTGTGGAAGATGATGATCAGCCACGTGACTGTGATGGACATGGCACACATGTTGCATCCACTGCTGTGGGGAGGGGTGTTGGTGTGGCCAAGGTGTGCGGGTATTGTGTGGGTGGGTGTTGATGATGCGTTGTGGTGAGATACACGTGAACACAATCATCATGCACCAATGCACATCATCATCAACACAATGCACCAATCACCACAATTATCACCACAATTATCACCACAATCATCACCATACACTCAGAATGCCAACGTGGTGTCTGTTCGTATCCTAGATTGTGATGGATATGGAAGCATTGCTAATACAATAGCTGCACTCGATTGGGTGGCGGTCAACGCGGTCAAACCTGCTGTGGTGCTGCTCAGCCTGGGAATACCGGTGAGGCGATGAGGAGTGGGGTGACTGTGTATTGACCATGTGTTTGACTGTGTGTTCGACCATGTGTGAGACCATGTGTTTGATTGTGTGTTTGACTGTGTGAGAGAGTTGGGACAATGGATGTGGGCGTTGACTTCCTGTGTTGCCTCTGTACATCATATACGTACCTCCTCCTAGCATCTCCTCTCTCACATGCACATCACTTCCACATACCAACATGTGCATCCCCTCTCCCATACACACACACATACACACACACACACACACACACACACACACACACACACACACACACAC